>Ga0307423_1000062_pt1 | contig 59244 bp, 31 predicted proteins | sample SalMarWE160310MG_FD_202154 | JGI IMG/M metagenome (GOLD analysis project Ga0307423, IMG submission 202154) | Salt marsh sediment microbial communities from the Plum Island Ecosystem LTER, Massachusetts, United States - WE1603-10 | ecosystem: Environmental > Aquatic > Marine > Intertidal zone >...
GAACAATAGGCGCCGAGCACCTGGTTTTTGCTCCATCCCTGGTTCAGCAGGTTGATGGCCTCACTTTTGGCGAAAATGACGCACGTTGAAGATATTTGCGGTGTTTCCGCGACATCGAGCGACAGCTTGCCGACGTCTGAAATCGGTACTGAAAGCAATTCGGCAAACACCTCGATGCCGCGGCCGGTTCCGGCGGCGCATTTTTCATTGGTGATGAATTCAATAACGTCGCCACGCTCGTTTATCCGAATGACTTTGCAATCCTGGCCGCCCATGTCCAGGATAGTACGCCCCGATGGGGCCATATAATGGGCGCCTCTGGCGTGGCACGAAATTTCGGTGATGGAGGCATGAGCGAAAGGAACGTTCACCCGCCCATAACCTGTTCCCACAACGTAGTCTATATCGGATATGTTAATTCCAGTCTCTTCAATGGCTGCTTGCAAGGCGCTTTGGGCGCTGTCCGGGCTGCTCGAACCTGTTCTTATGCTTGAATACGCCAGTAAATGTTCATCGGCAAAGATCACCGCCTGGGAACTGACCGAACCCACATCGATCCCGCATTTGATTATATCCGCCCCATGCCAGTCCATACCGGATCGCCAGGACGATTCGGTCCAACGCCAGTATTCCATTCCGGTCGTCATTCCATTTCTTCCCGGGCGATGATGGCGGCGCCGATGGCCGTTACAATTTCGGGTCTTTCAGGGATCAACATGTCCATGCCAAGGTGTCGGTTTAAACTTTCAATGACGCCCACATTCCTCACGACCCCCCCGATAAAAACGATATCTCGCTCGATCCCTATCCGCCGGGCCATGGATGTGATCCGTATGGCTACGGACTCGTGTATGGCCCGGGCAATATCTTCCTTGGGTATCTGGGAATGAATAAGCGAAACCACTTCGGATTCGGCAAAAACAACACAGGTGGCATTAATGGGAATGTGTTGTCGGGACCTTTGCGAGGCAACGCCCAAATCCTCGATATTTAATTCCAGTGCCCTGGCCATCGCTCCCAGAAAAGCGCCTACCCCGGCGGCGCATTTGTCGTTTTTGGCAAAATTTCGGATGTCTCCGCCAGCATCCACCCGTATCGCCCGGGCCTCTTCCGCGCCTATATCAATCACGGTTTTTACGGAAGGGAATAAAAAGAAAACGCCTCGGCCTGTCGCGATAATATCGGAAACATTTCCATCGGCCATGGCAATTGTTTTTCGCCCGCTTCCGGTGACCATTATTTTCTGAATGCTCCCGGCCGGCAACCCACTCATGGCCTCGGCCGATTGTAAGGCCTTTTCCGCGGAGACGCGCCTGTCCAGTTCAGCTTTAACCATGCTCCAGCCGACAAGTTCCTGATCCACAAGAATGACGGCTTTTACCGTTTCCGCCCCAACATCGATGCCTGCTGTTATCATGCTCCGTCAAGTCCCCACAGAATACGCGGCATTTATCTCAGACCGGATTTTTCATCTGAAGCATTTCCACGAAAGCTTCAATCCTGGTTTTAATCCGCGGGATACTCCCGAGGGTGTAATCATCATCCAGAACCAGGGTGGGCAAACCGATCCCTTGTAAATAGTTCTTCAAGTCGATGAAATCGTATTCATGCGCATCACAGAATCGGAGCAGGTTGAGAATGATCCCCTGAACGCCATATTCCTCGGCGTAATCCTTGAGATAACCCCATCGGTATTTGAATTCCTCTTTGTATTCGATTGTTTTCTTCCCGGTAATGGTGCGTGGACATCGGATATTGGCCAGGTACGCCCGTGACAGGTCCGTCATCGGATCGTGGCCCGATTCCACTTCAAACCAGAAACTGCGGGTCCCGATAGCCAGATCGTCCATGACGACATGGGCATTACAGTCTTCAATCAAGGCGCAGTTATCCGTCATGTCAATGACACACCCCGAAATCATCAGACGAGGAAGCGCTTCCGACTCTTGCGGCGTCCTTTTTCGGCATTCCGCGATTTTCTCTTTCAACATCCGGTTAAATTCACTGACCGGAGTTCCTGTCAGGCCCTCCTTGAGGAGGCGCAAAACCTCGGTGCCTGAAATGAGGGGCGGACTGGATTTTCTTAATGAGTAAAGCTCCCTAACCAGTCTCCTGTTTTCGTTGTGGAGTTGGATGGCGTCTTGTAATGCTTCATCCGTTATCTTTTTTCCTAGGAATTTTTCCAGGCTTTCCTTGAACAGATCGAGTTCTTTGGCGAAAAAACGAAAGGAGGAATCACTCAGAATGTGTGGAATATCAAATTGATAATGATAGGATATTCCGGAATAGTGTCTCCAAAGCGCGTACATTCTCTGCACGGCGTCACAAACGTGGGGAATAACCACGCCGTCAAGAAAGGCGTAATTCCCTTTTAAAGCCTGATCAAAGGTGTTGCGCACCCAGGGACACATGACCCTTTCCAGAACAGCGTCGGCTTCCGTGATCTGTTCCTTGGAATTGCCGATAATGCGATAAGGAATGACCCCCGCGGCGGTGAGGATTTCGACCGGCATATAGCAGCAATAGTAGCCCAGAACCTTCCGGCCTTCTTTCTTCCATTCGGTGATCTTATCATTACCGTTTATCATGGGTCCCTCTCTTTCTAGCTGAAAGCATATGGAGGAAAGCGTCTATTTTCTCTCGCGTCTCATCAGTGGAATAGGCGCTGAGGTTGGTCATGTGGGATTCGACTTCCATGACGGGTATCCCCATTTCTTCTCGTAGCACCCTGGCAATATGTCGGTTTCCGATGGTGCAGCCGCGGCAGGAGATAACGGAATGCACAATAACGCCGTCCAGGGTATAATCCCTGACCATATCCAATACATATGAGCCGGTGGTTAATCCGCATCTGGGTTGGCTGCCGTCCGAGTTCCCGTACATATCCCAGCCCCAGTATTCTTTTTCGGCCAGGGCTCGGAGAGGGTCGGAAGTGTCAATCGGCACTGGTTTGGAACAGTGATACATGCTATCCATGACCACGACTCCGCCCTTGCTTTCGATATAGGTCAGGAGGTCCATGTCGAACCACATGGGCAATCCCAACCAGAGCAGGCGGTGCTTTTCTTCCGGTACAACCGTTGTCCCCAGCCTGACGCGTTCAGCTATTTCATCACGCAGATCACGGAAGAATTCCACGGTCTCCCTTTCACCGATCATATCGCGAAACGGTCGATAGACGACAACCAGGTCCTCGAGCGGCAACGGACAGGGAGAATGCTTGCGGAGAGCAAAGCACTCGTACATCAGGTGCCATGATTCAATAGAATTCCGGACCATTTCGGAGAGTCGATCACGATCGAGCTTAATCCCGGTCAGTTCTTCCAGAAACTTAACCAGACCTTTCAACCCTTCTAAATTATGCTCGATGTAATGCCGGCTTACCTCCGGGTCATTGCAGCGGTCGTCTTCCGTGGGCGGAATCTGATGGTCATAGATGAAGGCGGGGACTTTCAGATACCGGCGCATGGTTTCAAAGACCTTGGTGCGCGGATCGCAGAGACGACTGCAACTCAGGAGCATGCTCGGTCGGGGCATGCCGCCGAAGGGAGCAATCTCCAAGCTGTCGCCCCTGGCCAGGGAAAGGGCATAGCCCATGGCGTGACGGAGGTAACCGCAGATATACTCGGAAAAACCCTCTTCCTCCGCATATTCGATATAGGGCGATGTCTGCTGTTTGATCGCACAGTTGGAAGCATAACTCTCGGGATAAACAGGAAGGATATCGAAACACCTCAATATCTCCCGATTCGGTCCGTACATCAGCCAGGCCACGGGTTTGCCCGCCTCCACGTGAGCCCATCCCTTTTTGTATGCATCCGCGATGAGCCGGGTGGCAATGCCGCCGGCTCTCGTTTTAACAATGCTTTCATTGCCTTCAGATTTCTTACTCATAAGAACATTCCTTTGCAAAAAAATCTACGTTGTGTTTGGGCCATGGTTATGCCTGGCTGCAAACCATCTCAAAGGGCTCTCCGACGATTCCGTTGTGGAGGTCAATTTGAAGTCCTCGAAATATCGCGGCGTTTTTCCGACGTCGGTTTTTGCCCTCAGCCAAACCAATTTGCTTATGGATGAGTCGCTAGAACAAGTTGGAAGGCCACTGGACAACCTCCACATAGTAGCTATCGTTTTCTTCTCTTTCAAAGTAGGCGAAACCGCCATCGGGCTTGAATTTGCCATTGAATACAAGCAGAAAGCCATTATTGATCAGTCTCGCCTCTTCTTCGCCAATGGAATCGACCCTGAAACCAAGATGATTGATTCCTTCTCCCTGTTTTTCCAAATACATTTTGTGCAGTGACTCACCGGAAATCGGCTGAATCAGTTCCAGGCGCGTTTCGCCTAATTGTCCCATGCGCATCTCTTGTTTGAAATCATCGGCCGATTTCCCTCTGAGTTTTCTATCAAAAACCATGAGGCGAAGCGGTTCAAAGGAGTCGATGCCCAAGGCCCTGTATGTTGCCAACGCTTTTTCCATATTCCGGACGACCATGCCGACATGGTCCAGTTTTCCGAAAGGCGCCATCATTGCGTCATTCATCTCAATTCCTCGATGTTTCCTCAAGTCGCCAGGCAGTTCATTTTGGCCAAATCCTCGGCCACGCGATCAAGCCCAAGCTCCTCCAATTTCCTTTTTCGCGGAAAGCCGGTTTTTTCATCCCAATCACGATATTGATAATAGTCGATCAGCATCTCCTCCAAATGTACGACCTGACCCTTGGCCGGGCCGTCCGGATAAGGGATCGTGAGCAGCCGCTTGGGAAGCGAATCGTCCTTGCGCGTAAGGCCCTCGCGTATATTGAAGGCCCGCTCGAGATTGATGATGCGTTCGCCTGTTTGAAGCATCTGATCTACCGTCAACTTGATGCCGGTCACGGCATGATAGAATTCCGAGAGCGCGTCCGGTACGGATCTGGAAGGAATCAACCAGGGATATATGGCGAATAGACAGACTTCGATGGAATTCTTGACGGCCACCAAATCTTCATGCCACTTGACCAGTTCCCCTTTTCCTTCCTCGGTAAGAGGATTCGTCGGGTCCTGGTATTTTTTCAAGATGGATTGAACTGAAGCGTCCCATGTCTCGGGAGCGTAAGCTTCAGGGAGATGGGCTCTCACGTGGCAGGCGCCCCTGGAAGCCACGGCATATCCCAGTCCCCATCCTTTCGACGTCCGAGGATCCCGACCCGCGAATGTCTGGCCCTTAGTTTCCATGGCTAACTCTTCCGCGCCCTTTCCAATGACCTTAGCCGCTCTCCTCACCCCCTCCGCCAATATGGCGCCGATTCCTTCCTTACGAACGATTTTATCGATCAGTGCGTGGGCTGTCTCCGGACTTCCCCATTTCAGTTCCAAATTATCCGTGTCTTTCCGGTCGATAATCCCTTTTTCAAAGCATTCCGTGGCAAAAGCCACAAGCGTGGTCGTTTCGAAATAGTCAATGCCATATTCATCTAGGAGTGCGTGTAGTTCGGCGACCAGCGCCAGATCCTCGCTCCCCATTTTCGGGCCGAAATCGATGGTGGTCAGTTCCAGCCCCTCTCCATATGCCCCTGCAAAGGGGCCTTTGGGGACGACGAACAAATGGTTGCATCCAGCGGGACAGGCAAAGCAAGCTTTTTGCTGGACGAAATAATCGTCCAATTCCTCACGCATTCTTTTCCAGGACGCTCCTCCCTGGAAGTTTCTGGTAGCGAACATGCCATATTCGACATATCGGGTCCATCCGGCCGCGGGCCCCAACCTCGCCTTGAGTTCCAGGGCCGGTCCCGCCCACGCCTTGTTCAGAATGCGAACGTATTTTTTCAGGGCCTGGGGATGGGCGACTTTTACACCGGCCTTCCCCCTGACGGCGACAGCCTTTATTTTTTTTGATCCGAAGACCGCCCCTTGACCGGTCCTGCCTGCCGCTCGACCCAAATCCGTAATCAGATTACTGAAACGAACCAGGTTTTCACCACCCGGTCCAATGGAAATTACATATATATCAGGGTCGGCATTTTCACGCTGGATGGCCCTGGTGGCCTCACGCGTGGTCATTCCCCAAAGATGCGTCGCCGGCTTGATTTGAACTTGATTGTCATCAACCAATAAATACACGGGTTTTTCGGATTGACCTTCGATAATGATCGCATCATAGCCCGTATATTTGATGTATGCACCGAAGGAGCCTCCGGAGTTGCTGTCACCGAGCAGGCCGGTCATGGGGGATTTGGAACTGACCGTGAATCGGCTGCTCCCGGGGACGATGGTGCCATTGCATGGTCCGGCGCTGATAATGATCTTATTCTCCGGCCCCATGGGATTGGTTCCAGGTTTAATTTCATCATACAGGATCTTTGAATTCATGCCCCGGCCGCCGATAAAGTCCCGAATGAGATCTTCCGGGAGCGGCTTTTTCGTGATTCTACCGTCCGTGAGGTTGACCCTCAGAATAGTTCCCATATAACCATACATTTAGCGATCCCTTTCGTAATGCCTGTTCGGAAATGGCTTTATTGGTCTATTTCCGGACAAACATTTCTTAGTGCTCATTGCGATCGGCCGCGGCGCTGTCCGATTTAATACGGGGGGCAGGGAACGTGCCGATCCGATTGTTCTTTCGCAGGAGGGCCGCCTCCGCCATGTCCACGAACTCGATGGCCATGGTCGGACACCAGGAAACACACCGGTTGCAGAAGTCGCATTTTAAATCCAGCGTGACTATGTTGACGTCCAACTCCCAGTTCTTCAAAACCCGGATATAGGATTTACCGGGATTATACTCATTGAATTTAGTCATGGAACAGGTCAACTCGCAAATCTTGCAGCCGGTACATTGGTCTCCGTGAAAAATGAGACATTTGTCGGTGACAGTTTTGGGCATCACATCTCCTGAAACACTTCCAGATGGTTTGGCGCTGGATTTATCGGGTGATTAAAGATAACCGTTTACTTCCGCCCGGCTTTTCCTGCCCGCGGCTCAACGGGACGATCAGGAACGCGGTGAAGCGATATATGAACGGCGTACGCTGCAAGGTCATCATCTCAGGCCAGGTGAAATCCCTGCTTATCGAGATCGTCAGCAATGTCGCTCAAACCCAACTCAAGCAATTTGGCTCTGGTTGGAATACCGCGTTCCAAGTCCCAACCCCGCTCATCGTAATAGTCATCCTGCAATTGTTCAAGGTCCTCTTTGGTCAGCACCCTGGTTTTAAAAATATCCTGTATGTAAACGTCTTCGTCGCCCCGCTTGATCGGCTCCAGCCACTTTCGGGGAAAGCAATCGTCCTTCCGGGAAAAACCTTCCCGTACGTTTAAGGCTTTGAGTACGTTCCAGGACCGTTCGGCCGCGATTTTCAGTTCCCGGGCGCTTATCTCCAGTCCGGTGGCAGCCGTATAATATTGGGCTAGCTTTTGCATACCGAAAAACTGATGAATGTGATATCGCATGCATATGCCTAATGAGCAAAAGGTGGCGTACAGTTCCTCGCTATGTTTCAAAAATCGGGCCACGTTGAATTTAAGGGGCGTATTGAATATTCTTTCCAGACTTTCCGGGGGCACGGCAATCCACTCACCGTATTTTCTGAATTCGTCCAATCCTGCGTTTGGATTGAATTTACCCGGATTGAGCATACCCTGTTTGGAATTACCGAACATGTGAGGCCCCAGAACCAGGGCCAACTGCATCACCCCCAGACCGGTCGGTCTCGGGTCGAAATAGGGATCCGCTCCCTTGATGTAATAGCCGTATTCGATGCACTGCGGGCCGAATCTTCTGATAAACCCCGCCAACGAATCGGCAAGGACGTCTCCGACGCCTTTTCTGTAGGCAACTTTCTTGACCAACTCGATGAACCCTTGGCCATATCCCACTTCCAGACCTTCAAGGTCGTCCTTGGAGACAATGCCTCGTTTATGAAGATCAAGGATAAATTCGGAACTGGTGGTCAGGGACAGATAGTCCACACCGTAGATGTTGCAATAATGAGCGTAGGTGGTGATATCCTCCAGGGATTTGACGTCAAGGTGTTCCGCCAGGAAATGCACTGTGTGGGCCTGACAAGTTATGATTCCCTGGTGTTCCCCGATTCTCACTTGTTCAATGGCTCTGCAGGCTATGGGACATGAAGGACAGCCGAGCCTGGCTTTTTTCACGTGTTTCACATAATAGTCAGGGCCCAGAGTATCCCGGATCGCTTCGATATCTGTGATCTCACTGTAATATTTCCGCGTGGTCAGCCTTGCCAGGGCTTCAAAATCATATTCCATATGCCCGATGTGAACGTACTCGTCCAGTTCGGGCCAATTCATGACATCATTGAGGACCTGGTCCGTGATATCGTTAAAAGCGGCTTCATCATGAATTTTTACGTTTTGGCCGCCACCGATGACAATCGCCTTTAACTGTTTGAAACCCATGACCGCGCCGAGACCGTGCCTGCCGACAGTGCCGCCTTTGTCGATGATGGCCAGGGAAATCTTCACCAAATTTTCGCCTGCCGGTCCAATGCAGAGAACGCCGTGATCCCGTCCATGGCGTTGCCACAGCATATCGGTGGCTTTGTAAATATCTTTTCCCCAAAGGTCTCCGGCGTCACGGATCTCGACACCTTCATCCGTAATTTCTAAATACACGGGGTTTTCCGAACGCCCCGTAATCACGAGCTCGTCATACCCGGCATATTTCAAACGGCTTCCGAAACCGAGAGGGCCTCCGGCCGGTCCGATGGTATTGGTGACCGGGAATTTGGTCCAAAGGTGAACCCTGGCGGAAGAGGGACAGATAGTACCGCATAGCGGGCCGGCGCCTATAATGATGTAGTTTTCCGCGGAAAGAGCGTCAATATGCGGCTTGATCAAATCGTAGGCCAGTCGGGCGCCGATGCCCCAATCGCCTATGTAGTCGCGGGCAAGATCCAGGTCGAGATCTTCTTCCCGGATTTCTCCGGTGGTCAAATCCACATGAAGAACCTTGCCCATGTATCCGTAATAATCCATGCCAAGACCTTCCTTTATTCTATTTCCTGGTCGGCCGCTTTACGGGTTAAGGCTCCGTAAGTGCATGCCCTGACACAGGAACCGCACGCATCGCAGTCCTCTTTGAAAACCAGTTCCGGTTCACCGATGGAAGGGGAGCGATCGGGGGGGATGACTATGAGTTTGGCATATCTGGGATTCGCTCCCTCGCTGAATCTGATGCTGCAGGTCAAGGCGCACCTCATGCATCCCACACATTTCTCCGGGTCGTAGGTGATAGGCGAGTCGCACCAGAGGCATCGTTCAGCCTCCCGCCTAGCCATGGCTTCATCAAAACCAAGAGCCACTTCATCGAAACTCATAATTCTTTTATCCGGCGGCAGACTGGGCATGGGTGTTCTTCGGCCCACCGGGCGCCCCCGCGGGTAATCATTGGAAGTCGTTTCCGTTTGACCTGTTACTTCTATGATTTTCCCATCGCCCCCTAAAAAACGGTCGATAGAGACAGCTGCTTTACGTCCGGCGGCAATGGCGGCAATGACCGAAACGGTTCCGGTCACGACGTCGCCTGTAGCGAAAACGCCGTTTTTTTCCGTAGCCAGGGTCATCGGATCCACCACGATCTTTTTCGATTTGGTTATCTTTACTTCCTGATTTCCTTCCACCAGATTCAATTCAGGCCTCTGGCCGACAGCAAAGATGAATGTATCCGCCGGAATCGTGCGCGTCGCCGCACCCGCGTATCCAATTTGGAGGTCTCCGTTTTCACCGAAACAGAAAGATTTGATCTCGCAGCATTCGACACCGATCACCCGGCCCTTGTCACCGACAATCCGAAGCACGTTATGGGAAGGGTTAAGAATGATTCCTTCCTCCACGCCTTCACGTATTTCCTCCGGAGTAGCCGGTAAATCGTCGCCGCATTCGAGGCAGACCAAGTGACACTCCTTACATCCCAGACGTAGGGCCACCCGCCCACAGTCGAAAGCCACATTGCCGCCACCGAGAACGACGACGTTCTTCCCTACCGGAAACTTTTTCCCAAGTTTCACATTCCCGAGGAACTCCATACCGGTCAACACGCCTTCCAGATTGGAACCGGTAAGGGATGCCCCGACTCCGACGTGGGCGCCTATCGCTATGAGTACGGCGTCATAACCCTCATGGGTGAGTTGTCCAGCCGACGCCACTTTGGCTTTGGTCCTGATCTCGAATCCGATGCGCCGAACGCCCTCGATCTCCCTGTCCAGCACATCCTCAGGTATGCGGTATGAGGGTATACCGACTCTCATCATACCTCCAGGCTTGGACAGCGTCTCGAAGACCACTACTTCATGCCCGAGCAGGGTCAAGTAATAAGCCGCGGAAAGTCCGGCCGGACCCGAGCCGATGACGGCGACGCGCTTGGAAGAAGATGGGGCAACCGGAGGCAGTGGAAAGTCAGGCGTCTGTTCGGTGACGAAACGTTTGATCGCATTGATGGCCACCGATTGCGTGGCATGGTGATTCCGACAAGCGGCTTCACAAGGACTTAAGCACACATGACCGCAAATCGAAGGAAACGGAATCCGTTCTCTGATCACAGCCAGGGCGTCAGCGTATTTCCCTTGGCGCACCAAGCGAATATATCGCGGAACGTTTATTCCCGCGGGACATCCCTGCTGACAGGGCGCTGGTTTATCCGTTGCCTTACCTATAACCATTGGCATCTCTTAATCCTTGTGCAATCGTATCAGTTGGTCATGGAGAGGCGCCGGAGCCACCTCAAGCAGCTCGTTATCATGCTTTTTTTCATCCGGTCGACGTTGCTTCGCTCCGCTCGCCATGACGAAAACGGAAAGAATAGAAATTCTATAAGACTTTGCTGGGCATCACCGCATCATGGTCATTCACTGGGGTTTCAGCCCGTTGGGTCCCGATCGATTTAATTACCCAGAACCTCATGAATGATTTGATCGAATTCTTCTTCCGACAACAACGCCTTCTTTGCGATACCCATTTCTTTCACCTTGGCGAGAATGTCATTGATTTGCTCGTCGTTGCTCTCAATGTTTCTTTCGCCCAGCTTGTATCGAACTGACCCTCTCCCGCTTTTTTTGCCGAGGCCTACCCTGAAGTCCCTTCCGATGAATTTCGGATTCAGAGCAAAAATAGTGGCCGGTTTGGTGGCCAGAACTTCAACGCCCAGCCCGGATTCCTTGATAAAAGGTGAAAAGCCGATGAAGGGTTTGTTGAAACCAAGTTGCACGTTGGCCATCTCGGCTATTTTTTGACAAATCTCATAGATTTTTCCGAAATTGAGTTGAATATCCGCGCCATACAACACACGAAGGCAGATCGCGATTTCTTCCAGCGCGGCATTGCCACACCTCTCGCCAAGACCGGTCATGCAGCCGTGAACAACACTTGCCCCGGCTTCCAACCCGGCCAGGGAATTGGCCACGCCTAGTCCGAAATCATTGTGGACGTGAACTTCCAGGGGGAGGTCCGTGACCGTCTTCATAAAATTCACCAGTTTTTTGATGGTGGCCGGCAGCGCCGTGCTGGTCGTATCGATAATGGCCACTGAATCAGGGGGGGTTGCTTTCATGACTGCGGTAATCAGCCGTTCCAAAAACGGCAATCGGGCGCGGGTGGTATCGTAAGGAAAGAAGTTTACGAACAAGCCTTTTTCCTTCGCGTAAGTGATGCCTCTCACGGCCCGATCGATCACCTGCTCGGGCGTCCATTTGAATTGATTCACAAACCGAATTTCTGCGCTGGGAACTTCCAGCACCACGCCATCCACACCGCACTCGATGGCGCGGTCGATGTCTTCCTCCATTGCTCGGGAAAAAACCAGTATTTTGGCTTTGAGCCCCAGTGAAGTGATCTCTCGGATCGCTTCGGCGTCTTCCTGGGCCACTGCGGGCATTCCGGCTTCGATGCGATCTATTCCGAGTTCATCGAGCATTTTGGCGATGGCTACTTTTTCATGCTTTCTGAAAACGAGGCCCGGACTCTGCTCGCCGTCCCGTAACGTCGCATCATGGAACTGTATGTTTTCCACAAGGTTAAAATTCCGCGTGACGTCGTCGGCAAAATTGTGCTCGCTGACGACCCAATTCTCATTGTTCCATACTTTTTCATCCACCATTGTTACTACCTCGCTTTCAAAATGAGCTTTATGAATTGCCTGTCAGTAAATGGTCTTGTTTCCCGATCCCGTTGTCGGACTCAAAAAATAACTCTCGAAATATTAGAGAGATATCTCCAATTATCTTTCTCGCCCTCCTCGATCTTGGAAAAAAATCCTCATTTCGGGACAGAGATTATTTAAGAAAATCCTTGTTGGCCGGAAATCGCGGGGCCTCGCCCTTGAGCACAGCCACGACATCGTTAGCCACGGTCATACCGATGCGTTCGATCGCCTCGAACGTAATGCCGGCCAAATGGGGGCACCCGATGAAGTTGTCCAGTTCGAACAAGGAATTGTTTTCGGGTGGCTCTTTCTCAAATACATCCAAGGCCGCTCCGGCTATACGCCCCTCTTTCAAGGCGGTATAAAGAGCCTCCTCGTCAACGGTTCCCCCTCTTGAGGTGTTCACCACAATGGCGTTTTTCTTCATCATCGCCAACGCGTCACCGGAGATGAAGCCGGAGGTTTCATCGGTTAGGGGCAGGTGCAAGGTGATGAAATCCGCTTCTCTCAAGACGTCTTCCTTCGATTTATAAGTAACGCCAAGTTCGTTGGCGACAGCCGGATCTTCAACCGGGTCAAAGGCGATAACCTTCATGTCGAATCCCCTGGCCCTGCGAGCTATTTCCCGTCCGATCCGTCCCAGCCCGAATATCCCCAATGTCTTGTTCCAGGCTTCATGGCCCATCACCCGTTTCCAGGATCCTTTTCTGGTGGAACGATCGATTAACGGAATTTGCCTTGTCAGGGCCAGCATTAACCCAAAGGCGTAATCAGCGACCGCATGCGCGTTGGCGCCAGGAGTGTAGACCACGGGAATGCCTTTCGCCCCGGCCGCCGCCAGATCGATGTTGTCCAGGCCGGCGCCGCACCTTCCAATCACTTTGAGCCGGTCGGCGGCCTCAAGAACCTTGGCCGTAATGAGTTGTAAACCCACGATGAGGACATCCGTGCCTTTGACGACGTCGAACCCATCTTGCTCCGATTTGGCGTCCACCTGAACGGATTTGAATTCACATCCGTTCTCCAGTAAATAATCGACTGGTTTGGTGCTGGCTTTGCCAAAGTCAAGCGAAGTTGATATCACTTTGTACACAGTGGCTCCTTATCTATATGATTAGTGCATCACGGCGCCGCCATCCACGACGATGGTCTGACCCGTGATAAAGTCGCTGTCATTGGAGGCAAGAAAGACGATTGTCCCGGTCAGGTCTTCCGGAACCTCATGACGCTTGAAACAACGCCCACCTACAACCGTTTGGATGAAACCCGGATCTTCGGCCAATTCCGGTTTCAACGCCTCGGTAACGACGTACCCCGGAGCGATGGCGTTTACGCATATATTGGCGTCACCGAGTTCCCTGGCCATGGACCTTGTCATGGCCATGACAGCCCCCTTGGAAGCAACATAATGTAGAAAATTGGGTAGCCCTTTAAAAAAGACGCCGGAAGTCACGTTAATGATTTTTCCCCGGCCCTGTTTCTCCATGTAAGGCAAGACCGCCTTGACACAAAGAAATGAACCCTTGGCATTCACCTGCATGACCTTGTTCCACTCTTCCGAAGTGATTTCCCAAAAGGGCTTGATGGCTATCGTGCTGAAAATAGCCGCATTATTTACCAGAACATCAATTCTTTCGAAATATTCGAACGTCTTTTGGGCCATCTGAACCGTATCTGCTTCGTTGGCTACATCCGTTCGAATCACCAGCGCATCCCCACCTTTGGAAGCAATTTCCCTTTGTACACCGCTCCCGTCGAGAACATCGGCGATGACAACCTTGGCGCCTTCATCGGCCAGCCGCAAGGCATATGCCCTGCCGATACCCTGGGCGGCTCCGGTAACGATGACGACGCGATCTTTCAGTTTCATAGCGTAACACCTGATGGTGTTTCGGGGGCGGGTTTATTCTTGTAGATGTAGAATCGGCATGGATGCCCCGTGGGCGTTCCGTCGTCCTCGAATTGATTGTGATACTCGAATTGCATGTTCATGAAGCCTAACTCTTTATACATCTGGTTGAAGACCGATTCATGGCAGCAGTAATAACTCACTCCGGCTTGATTGAAAGACCAAGGATAATCCCGCTTCGTTCTCCTGCCGGCGGCTTTGCCGGCTTGCTGTATCTTTCCTCCGCTGGCGCAATAGGGAATCGTGATGATGTATTTCTCCTCATCCTCTTCAATATGGAAATCGCTGTAATGGCTTTTACTTATCCGAGCCCACATTCGAGCAATGTCTTCGGGATTCATCTCTTTGAATTGGGAGATCCAAGGCCCCCTGTAAACATCGGTGACGATTTGTCTCAAGGCCTTTTCCACGCTTTCCTCGCCCATATGTTCGGCGATGAAACCGAGCAGGGATTGAATCCATTCCACATACCGGTCATGCAGAGACTGTCCCTCGATCGATAATTCTTCCACGCACCTTAGAGCGGCTTCCTTATGCCCGGCTTCAATAGCCGCAATCGCACGCTCTTTGGGGCCGACAAGCAGATCATCCCTTCGATAAGCCAAAGTTCTTCCTCCCTGACGTGGATATGATGACTCTTTCCATTGATATCCTTCCCGGTTCCACAGCCGTGGTTATGAAAAAAATGGTTCTTCGGGGCTGGCCGGTCCGGATCGGTCTTTCCTGAAAACCTAGCCCGCTCGACCGGACCTGATCTCGTTGATAAAATCCTCCGGCATCTTCTCCAAGGTGTATTGGGGCTCCCATTCGAGGTCCTCTTTTGCAGCCGTATTATCCAAGGTGTAATACACGGCGCTGTTGGCCAGCCTCATTTCCTCGCTTTGGTCCCAGTCGAAATCAATTTGGGCTTCGGGGAGCACATTTTTTAACGCATCACTCATGTTACGAAGGGTGGTGTTGAATCCTTGAATGTTGTACACCCGCTGCCGCAATCTCCCGGCATCGGCCTTCTTCAGGGCGATGAGGGCTCCCGCGACGTCCTTGACATAGATGAGGCAGGAAAGATTGTCCGGGTCCACATGAACGGTGTATGGTTTTCCCCGGGCCGGCATTTCGAAGATTCCGGAATAATCCCCGAAATAGTGACTGATTTCCCGGCCGGGGCCGATCACCATGGGGAATCGGATTCCACGAAAATTGAGCCCGAATTTACGATGGTAATAATCGCCGATTCGCTCACAACACTCCTTGGTGGTGGCGTACATCAGAGTGGGCTGATGTGGAGTGACGTCTGATATCATTCTTGTTGGCTCCGATCCATAGACCATCCCGGTGCTGATGTACAGAACACTGGATACGGACGTCATTCGAGCGGCTTCAAATACATTCACCGTGCCCATGACATTGGTCTGGAAACACTCAGCGGGGCTTTCCTCGCAATCCAACACCAGGGTCGCCGCAATGTGCCAGATGGTCTCGATATCGTGTTCTTTCACCGTGTCGAGTAAACGAGAGAAGTTTTTTACGTCCCCTTTGACGATCTCGATCCGGTCGCGTAAATCTTCAGCGCTACGGGGCAGGGCCTTCTTCCTGACATAGACGACCACCTTTTCCCCTTCCTCGATCAGTTGCCTGATAAGACAAAGGCCTATAAAGCCAAACCCTCCCGTTACCAAATTTTTTCCCATGGAAACTCCTTTTCATCCAGATGTCTTTTAGAGAATAAGCTTGACCTTGACCCTGGCCGGACGAGGTAAAGCCGCAATCAACATGTTTTCCTGATTACTCCAGGAGTTGCACCTTGATCGCATCATGACTGCAATGGGTGGAGCACATCTTACAGGTGAGCCCGCAACAACTCGCCACATCTGCCGGCACGGGCAAGGTTTTTCCATCTACCTTTTGGAGCTCGTAGACCCGGGCCTGACAGATATAGAAACAATCCCTGCAACCGACACATTTGCTTCTATCTATTGTGATTTTGATCGTCACCGGCGGCTTGAGCGGTTCCTGCCGCGGGCTCTCCAGGTCCACGACCAAGTCCTTGATGATTTCAAATTTGGGATGGGGATCCACTGTCATATTCGGCTCCGCCATCCTTTGACAGCTAAGCGCCGGGATTCCATTGACCGTGACCGGGCAAGCGCCACATCTGCCCGATCCTTTGCCCAGACAGCCGGTCCTGTAAGCCAGGCTGGAATCGTGGTATTTATAGACATACTCCAAAGACCCCAGGACCGTGTAGCCGACATAGGGAACCCGGTACGTTTCGTATCTTGGCTCCCGATCAACAGATGGATCGAAACGAAAAATTCGGATAGTCGTCAGTTCTTGCTCCTGCATTTCACTCTCCCTTTTGCGGCGACATGTAAGAGAAGATCACCGGTGTTGTGTTCATTTCAAGTTGATCCCGGTTCTTACACACAGTGATGTTTTTCAGCCAATTCGGGTCTTCCTCGGGAAAGTCCACTCTCTCATGGGCGCCCCGGCTTTCCTTTCTCATCTCTGCGGACCGAAAAATCATCTCGGCGATATCAATGGAGTTCCTGACCTCCAAGGCCTCCACCCATTCCATATTGTACGTTCCGGCTTTATTGGCTGCTGATAGACTGGGCAATTGATTCTCTCTGATATCCGTGATTTCCCGGATGGCTTGATCAAGTCCCTCCTGGTTCCGGGAAAACGACCCATGCGTTTCCAGGAGTTGGCAGACTTTGTTCTTAATCTCCATGGGGCGAACGTCTGTTCGACGATCCAGTGGAGCAAAGGCTTCTTGTTTGAGCGCATCCAATTGTTCCTCGTCGATGACCGGAAAATCGGACGATTTGGCTTTTAGGGCTGCCTCTTTTCCTCCAACAATGCCCATGCTGAAGCAGAAAGCCATGGCATTCGTGCCCAACCGGTCGGCACCATCCACGCCGGCGACCACCTCGCCAATGGCATAGAGGCCATCCAGGCTGGTCTCGCATTTCCGGTTGATGACGCAGCCACCCTGAGAATAGTGCGCGTGCGGCGCCACTTCAAATGCATCTTGGTGTAAATCGATTCCCGAGGCTCTCAGTTTCCGGACCACGGAATCATCCTCATTGACATCCAAATAGCGATTGATGAGGTTTCGAGGCTGGTGTTTAAAGCTAAGGAATGCGCCGCCGTGAGGAGACCCCATGCCGACCCGGACTTCATTGGCAATGGCTCTCGCCGTCTCCTGACGGGTGGCCCAGTCCTTGGCCCGGGGATAGTATCTCTCCATGAACCGCTCCCCTTGATCATTGAGGTAATGCCCATAAAGGGAGACCAACATGGCGTAGGGCGTGAGACTGCCTTGAATACTCGGCGGCCACACGCCGGCCGCGGGCATGAATTGCTGAAACTCCATATCCATGAGTTTGCCTCCCGCCCGTAAAATCATGGCCTGTCCGTCACCGGTGGCGCTTGTGCCGTTGGTGCTCAAACGATAACACGAGGAAAATCCGCCGGTAGCCACCATTGTTGTTTTGGCTTTGAAAACCCTGAATTCGCCGGTCGCATAATCAATCCCGACAGCCCCACTGACATGGCCATCCCTGGAAATCAGGTCGGTCACAAACAGGTCTTTTACGACGGCGATTTCTCTACGTCTGACCTGAGTGGTCAAGGCCCGACTGTATTGCGGCCCGGGATACAAAGCGGACATACGTGTAATGAGAGAGCGGGGATAGCTATGACCGGGAATGATGATTTGCTTGAAGCGGCCGTCGGTTTCCTTTTCGAATCGCGTTCCCCATTTGGTCATTTCCTTGGCCCCTTGAGGCGTATAGGCCAGGAAGGTCGCGACCAGGTCTTGATTATTCAGAAATTTTCCCGCCCGGATAGTATCCTGGATATGGGTGTCCAGGCTGTCCGGCGGATACATGGCGGCTGAATAACCGTAAGCGGCCATCCAGGTGGAAGCCCCGTCCCGTCCGAAACTCCCCTTATTTAAAATCGTGACGCGCGCGCCTTGATCATGAGCTTCAATCGCGGCCCGAATCCCCGCGATAGCCGCGCCAATGATTAAAACATCGGTTTCTTCCTGTTTATACTTTTTCATGTATTGCACCCCCCTCAGGCCGGTTCATGACTTTGGAAAACCAAGTTAAAAGTAGCTGAGTCCATTGATACTATTGGTATCTCCCTTCTCGAGTCGTCACAGTTTCATTGGTTTAAAAAGCGTCTTTGATTTCATCGCTCTCAATACAATACGTTCGGCAGCCAAAGGGCCAGTTGGGGAAAAAGGACCAACAGCCATATGGTTACAAACATGGGGATCAGGAAAGGCAGCGTGCCTTTAGCGATCGTGGTAATTGGATACTGGGGCAGCACCCCATGAATGGAGAACAAATTAAGGCCGAACGGAGGCGTCACAAAACTTATTTCAGCCAGAATCACGTACACAACGCCCCACCAGATGGGATCCAGACGCAAACTGGTGATAATCGGCATAACAAAGGGCGTCGTGAGCAGCAGCATGGCCGATGCATCGAAAAAACATCCTAGTATCAGATAAACCACCATCAGGATGCTGATCGTGCCATACTTGCCGATCTCGAGACTGAGCATGAATTTGACGAATGAGTCCGTCAACCCGGCATTCTGCACCAAAAAAGCCAGCAAGCGAGCGCCGATCATCACGAAGCCGACCATGGCGGTCACTCGAACGGCACTTAAAGCACTGGCCTTGAGGGCGGTATAGCTGAATTTTCCATAACCGGCGGCCACGATAATACTTAGGAAAGCTCCCAAGGCCGAAGCCTCGGTCGGTGTCATCACACCGCCGAAAATTACTCCCAGAATGAGAATGATAAGCGCCGCCCACACTATAACGTCCTTGAGCGCCCTGAATCGTTCCCCCCAGCTAAAGGACTCCGGTTTGGGCGCTGCATTTGGTTTGATTTTTACCCAGATTATGACGGTCAGCATGAGTAATGACGTGAGAATGATCCCGGGCAACATCCCGGCGGCGAATAGCCTGGCGATCGATAGACTCTCCCATGATCCGTATATGATAAAGATAATACTGGGAGGTATGAGCACGGCAATGGTGCCGCCTACGGCTATGGCCCCAAAAGACAGTGTAGGACTATAATTTCTTTTCTCCATTTCCGGAAAGGCAATGGAACTGAAAGTGGCTGATGCGGCAATACTTGAACCGGACATGGCGCCGAAAACGGCACAGGCCACAATAACCGAATTGGCCAAACCTCCCGGCAAAATTCCGATCCACTTATTTGCAGCGGAAAAAAGGCTGTGGATGCCGCCGGTCAGCGAGAGCATCTGCCCCATAAAAATAAAGAGAGGCAGGGCAATGAGGGTGAATGAATTTGTGACCTCCCAACCGGACCAGGCGATTTGTACTTGTGGGTAGGAAAGCACGAACGCAAAGCCGATACTGGCCAGCACCGCCATGGTAAAGGCGATTTCCAGTCCCATGGCCAACAACAGGAACAACGAGATCACTAGAAGAACGGCGATGAGTTCCAGGCTCATGAGATGTTTCCTTCGGTCTTATTTTCGAGGTAATCCTCTATTGATAAGCCGGATTTGATGCATTTTATGGTTTTATGAATGGCCCCGATTATCCCCACTAATAGGAGAAAGAACCCTATGGGGATCACGATCCGGGGATAACCAAGAGGCGTGAGTTGCGGGGTAATGGCGCGCATTCCTCGAACAAAGGAATCGTAAACGAATCGCACGCTGACCACTGTGGCTACGCATGTCCAGATCAGGGCTATGCACAAAGTGAACAGTCTCATCCAATTGGCTACATTGACGGGCAGTAGTTTGATGGCGAACGTGATTCGCAAGTGACCGTTCTCATTGAGGGTATAGGCCAATCCTAAATATATGATGAACACTAGGGCGTAGGCCGAATATTCTTCGCTTATGGTGAACGGGTGAAGCAGTACGTACCGTGTAATTACTTCGAACAAGATCAAGAACATGATTGCGATCAGAACTACTCCGGAAGCTTGGCCTGCCATCTTAAAAACGGTCTCCAAAACGCGTTGTATCTTGTTCATTAGCCCTCCTGTGCATGCCTACTCAACCCATTATTTTTTCGGATGATTCAACTCCGATTCTCATGGTGTTTAGGATAAAAAATATAGAAGCCGACTAACGATGCGTCCCTGTTTTTCCGGTTGCATGAAGTAGCGCCTGTTTCCGGCAATAGTCTTTCTTTCCAATCCCATCGTCGGACTAAAAAAATCCTCATTTCTGGACGGACGCTACGTCGTTCTCTTTGTCCTCGTCCCCACCAACCTAGGATGAATTTTGTTCGTTCCGCCCGTAGGAGTCTTCAAAGTAAACGCCTTCCGGCATTTCCCGGTCGGCTCCTCGGGCATCTCTCGTCGATGAATCGACCTGTTTGTTCAACAAGTTGTTGGTGTTTTCGCAAATAGCCTTACTTGACGAGTTCCTTGACCTGGGAAACGGCCGGACCCGTGGCATATTCCGCAGCGATGCGGAGGACCTCCGGCGCCTGGGGACCCGCGATCTTCAGCCAGAACTTTATAACCGGAACCATGCGATCCGCCGCCTTTTTTACTTCCCCCGGTTCGGCGTAAATGACCTTGGCCTTGCTGGCCTCGGCCCAAATGGTGTAGGTCTTCTCCTGTTGCTCACAGACGGAGGCGATTTCCCAGGTTATCTGCCTGCCGGCGGCTCTCAACCCATTCTGTAAATCCTTGGGGAGAGCATCGAATTTCTTGGCGTTGATGGAGATAAGCATGGCGTATGGCTGAGAAAACGGCCAGATATTGATATACTTGACAATTTCGAAGAACCTGTGTTCCTGGCCGAAATTCAGGGTCGTGTGCACGGCATCCACGGTACCCCTTATCAGTGCTTGTTCCACCTCCGCAGTGGAAATCGAAACCGCCTTGGCCCCGAAAGCTTCCAATTCCTTGGTCATTATGACCCCGCCGCCGCGGATTTTTTGCCCTTTAAAATCATCTAATGTTCTAATGGGTTTGTTGCCATAGATAGCATTGGCGGCCAGAGCGGGACTGGCTCCCAGAATGATAAATCCCTTGGGCCTGGTGTAATCCTCCAGAATTTTTTGCATCCTTGGATCGAGCAAGGCGGCCGCCCATTCGTAGCCGACACCCGGGCCGGTGGTGATAAAACCGGGCATGGCGCCGAAGTCGAGTAAAGGAAACGTCCCGGAGCAGAGGGCCGTCAGTTGGCCGCCCATATCCACCCGGCCGTCACTGATCGCCAACAGGGATTCAGTTGGACCAATCAAGCCTTCCTTGATATCCAACTTTACGCGCCCTTTGGTGTATTGGTTCACCAGTGTCTCAAAGCGCCCCCCCGGAGCATAGGGCCATACGGTGCATTGAGTCTTTCCAGCGGCTATTTCCCAATTGAATCTAAGGGTATGGACACCCGCGGCATAACCGGGAGCAGGCAGAAAGGATAGAACAAACAAAGCAGCTAACGCTAAGATGAAACAAAAGACCTTGGTTTCCTGTTTAAACTCCATTGATGCCTCCTTTTTTTGTTGAAGTGTTTATGTTGTGTTGCACGGCCGAATCCGTTTTTTCAAGCCAAACCCTATGCTAGTGCCTGTCCATAAATGGTCGCGTTTTCCAATCCCGTCGTTGGGCTCGATAAATAATCCTCGAAATACTAGTCAGATGTCTTCGATTATTTTTTTCCGCTCTCCTCGATTTCGAAAAAAATTTTCATTTCTGTACAGGCACTATTCCAAGTACTATTCCCTTCCCAGATATCGATTTTTGAAAACACGACCGGTGGTTTTATCCAAAGGGTGAACATCCCTGAGAAGTCGTTCGTCAAAGGGAAGGGGAGTGAATATATCGGGTTCGCCCTCAGTGACAAGAACCTGATTTTCGAGTCGGAATCCTCCTATTCCGGGAATTCCGGCGTAGGGTTCCAGGCTGAAGTACATCCCCGGCTGAAGCGGAATGGTGGAATCTTCGGTGATGTCACTGAACCATGGGTACTCCCAAGGACCGACACCGGCTCCATGACCGCCGGAAATGCCCCCTGAGTTCGGGTTTTCCGTTGAATTGTTGGCATGCCCGGCCACGTCGGCATTGGTCTTACCTATGCGTGCGTCATTCATGCCCGCGAAAAGCACGTTGTAACATTCCTGGTGCAGGTCGATTTGTTCTTTGGTTGGCATGATATCGCCGCAAATATAAGTTCGAGTGAAGTCACCCCAATAACCATTAAACCCGGCGCCGATATCCACTATGACTAAATCTCCTTCCCGAATGATGCGGTCCGAAGTGAATCGACGATACGGTGCTGTATAGGGGCCGGAACAGACGATGTTTGAACACTGGCTCCATTCACTTCCCAGCTCGGTGAATTTCTGCCAGGCATAGGCGAGCAACTCGCACTCCTTTACTCCCGGTCGCAAATGCTTCAACAGAGCATGGAATCCGGCTTCCGTAATCATGGTGACGGCGCGCTGACATTCCAATTCGTCTTCAGTCATGATCATTTGCGCTTTAGCCAACACCCCCTTTCCATCAACAAATTCAGCTTTGGGAAAGGCTTCCTGAAGCCACCCACCCAGGGAGGGAGTCCAAAGATCGACGCCAATCTTACCCTCCACAAGGCTTCCCAGCATTCCTTTGATTCCCTCAGCCCATCTCTTTGTGCCTCCACTGGTGCGAATAAAAGGTCGCGGTAGTATGTTTTCCGCTCTCATCCATGGCATGCGCGCCTTGGCGTGTTCCTCGTCTAACGTGCAAAGAATAGGATCTCCCCCTCTTGGAAGAACGGCAGCGGCTAACCCCAAAACTGCCACTGGCCCGATATGGCTCCGGAAACCAGTCAAATACCGTACGTCTTCCAAACGGAAAACAAACAAGGCATTTAAATCGGAATCCTCCATCGCTTTCTTTGCCTTTTGAAGGCGTTGCCTACGCAATCTACTGAAGTCAATTCTCTCCTCCCAATCCACACCCATAAAGCCAAATTCCGGCATTCATCTACCTCCATTTATTGGTAAAAATCCATGTCATTGTTCAATTATCTACTTGGGCTTTCCATCTTAATTGAAATATCTCTAATTTTAATAAACTAGGTCCTCTCCATTTTTTCCAGCAGCGATTCTGCAACACGATTCAGGTGATTTTTTACAGCCTCGCTTGCACTTTGGGCGTCGTGACTTCTTATCCCCTCTAATATCTTCTTATGTTCCTCCATGGTTATATTTCTTGATGTCATTGTCTCTTCTTCACTCACAATGTGATTTTGGAATAATAAGGAATGATAATTGTGTGTTTTGAACAACAAAACAGAGATAAGCTGGTAGACGCATGTAAGGATAGAATTATGACTGGCGTCTACGATTGCTTTGTGAAATGCCTTATCACGGGAAGAGTATGTTTCTAAGTCTTCTATGAGATCAAAACCCTCTAATGCTTTTTCAAGTTTTGCTATATCTTCCGGTTTAGCCCGTTCCGCCGCCAAGCCAGCAGCCTGGATTTCAATGAGGCTTCTTGTTTCAATGACCTCGCTAATCTCTGTATGCCGTGAGCTAATCCCCAATTTTTCAGGAGTAATTTCCGGTTCACAGATGATAGTGCCGCTCGTACTGCGGTTGATGAGACCTAGACCCTGCATCGTTTTCATTGCTTCCCGAACCGAACTGCGTCCCACCTTGAGCTGTTCGCTGAGTAATCGTTCAGAAGGCAATTTGTCTCCAACCTTTAGTCCTCCGGCCTGGATCATGCCCATAACTTGCTCCACTACTTCATAGGAGAGGGTGTTATGAGTTATAGGTTTTAATCTCATCCGTTACTCCTTTTTGATGGTTATTTTTGGGAATTTCAGTTATTCTAGACTGTTACAGTGGTCTGACAATCAGCTTTTAATCTATTATGACCATCTGAATTCTTTCTGTCAAGAAAAAATGCATTGATCAATCGGAATCGATACTGCAAAAGAGAAATGGGCTTTCCAAAAATCTCTTGATGCCTATGCATTTAGCTCCTAATGGTTGTTGATGATTTATCCGCCGCATACGACGTCGTCATGAGTAATCATCTGGGTGGATATGCAAGCTTTTATCAGGCGGTCAAAGAGTTCTTTTTCCCAGAATCTCCGATTGAAGCGATAACAGATTTCAGAAAGATATGCTTGCAAGTGTTTTTCAGAGACCCCACGGTGAGAACCTCGAATCATGGCTTTAGCATTGGAAATGAAGCGATGAAACCATGGGAGAAGTTTCCCTGCAGCTTTATGATGTCGAAGGACAACTTTATAAATTGAGACACAGTCTTACTTTTTGTTGCTTTTCCATAGGATCGCCATCCATCGGTACGAATCGCTTTCAAGAGATCCTGTCCTTCTTTGGTCGTGCGCCCGCATCCGAGTCTGTCCAAAGAATGCTCAATGGTTTCTGCAGAAGCATTGTCCACCACCTGCATGTGGGCGAAGCCAAGATGTTCCTCCCCTCGACGATCTCGGTAAAGAGATACAACGCAAAGACCAGTACTCTTTCGCTCGCTCCCTAGTCCTCGCCTCGGGCCCACGTCCGAAAAACGAATCATCCATCTCAACCAAACCTGCAAGGCTATACCTGGTATCTCTGTCCGCCACTGCTTTACGAATCTTGTGCCCCATCAACCAGGCCGTTCTGTACTGTTTGATATCAAGAAGTCGTTGCATCTCCGCTATCGATACCCCAACTTTGTCCATCGCAATATGGTACAGCAGCCAATACCACTTCACCAAAGGCGTTCGGGTCCTATGAAAAATCGTTCCTGCAGTCACACTCGTTTGAAATCGACAAATTTTGCAATCGTATAGTTTTCTCTTGGAAAGGTACCAGACTTCCTTCTGTCCACACAGCGGATAAATAAATCCAGATGCCCGTCGTTACTCGGCAAGGTGCTTTGGGGGCGGTTGGGGTCCAAGTCACCTTATTCATATTCAAGGCTTATGGTCCAAAAAGTAACTGCTTTCAAGCCCTAAACCTTCATTTTCATACCGCAAAATGCCCTTCTAAGGTATCGCTGCACATCCAACTCGACGGCTGACTTTTTCTCATAATGCCCATTTTCATGGCAAAAACTGCGTCTTACACCCTGTGAATTCAAATCATAAGTGCAACAGCACTTTGGTGGTGAAAGAATGAGCTAACTGCGGTAATCTCAGTGCTCCTTCAACCACCATTTGCATTTGGATCTTCTACAACTGGCTTCTTGCCCGGTTCTGCAAGCAAAATGAGATTCCCTTGCTTTTCAGAACGCAGGGAGAGCCCAGTGAAAGGCTGACCGAGGACCAGTTCGGATATATCTACTATGTATTCAAGCAGCGCCGTAAGCTCAACCCGCTGAAGATTTCCACAAAGCCAGCTCCTCACTCCAGTCTCGGTCTCGACGTGTACACCAATGCCACCTCTCCCATCCGGCGTTACCTTGACCTGGTCGCCCAGCGGCAGGCAATCTCTTTTCTTTCAGAAAAACCCATTCCCTACGATAGGAAAAACCTTGAAGAACTGCGGATGACCATTGAACCCACTTTGAAGGCGTTAGAAAGGGTGAGGCGAAACCGTATCCGGTACTGGACCCTGAAATACCTGGCCCAGCATATCGGCAAAAAGTACAGGGCCATGGTCCTTGATGTGCTGAAAAGCAAATACCGGATCCTGCTCCTCGATTTTCTCCACATCGCGGAACTGCGCCAGGAAGGGGAAGCCGGAATGTACCCGGGCCAACAATTCACCGTGGTTGTAAAGAGATCAGATCCCTGGGATGATATCCTGGAGGTAAACTACGCCGGTGACTGATCCACCGGATGTGCCCCGAACCCTTTGTGCGTCAGGTGCCCTTTTTAACCAGCAACTCCGCTCGGAGTTTGACGAATATGCCGCCAGATAATACTCAATGGACTGGGACTTCATCGATACGTCTTCACATGCAAGTTCAGGCGCTCCCATACCTCTTCCTAAGCTTTTTGAGAGGTCGGGCATGGTCCGCCGAGTACATACCGAGGTGTTGGCGTTGATCATACGGTCTTTGGACGTATGGATCACTGGAAATTGAAGCGAAAGTTGACTGACACGCTTCTATAGAGCCTTTTTCTTTTGCTTAAGAAAAAGATCGCCGGCGAAAAGAGCCGCTCCCAACGCCCCGGCGATCTGGGAATCAGGCTTTACAAGTGTAGCTTCGACTCCGAGCTTGTCCTCGATCCGCTTCACGATGCCGATATTCTTGGCTATGCCCCCAGTTATGACGAAATCCTTGATGAGTCCGATCCGGTGAATCAATCTGTAAACGCGTTCAGCCATGGCCGAACAATAGGCGCCGAGCACCTGGTTTTTGCTCCATCCCTGGTTCAGCAGGTTGATGGCCTCGCTTTTGGCGAAAATGACGCACGTTGAAGATATTTGCGGTGTTTCCGCGACATCGAGCGACAGCTTGCCGACGTCTGAAATCGGTACTGAAAGCAATTCGGCAAACACCTCGATGCCGCGGCCGGTTCCGGCGGCGCATTTTTCATTGGTGATGAATTCAATAACGTCGCCACGCTCGTTTATCCGAATGACTTTGCAATCCTGGCCGCCCATGTCCAGGATAGTACGCCCCGATGGGGCCATATAATGGGCGCCTCTGGCGTGGCACGAAATTTCGGTGATGGAGGCATGAGCGAAAGGAACGTTCACCCGCCCATAACCTGTTCCCACAACGTAGTCTATATCGGATATGTTAATTCCAGTCTCTTCAATGGCTGCTTGCAAGGCGCTTTGGGCGCTGTCCGGGCTGCTCGAACCTGTTCTTATGCTTGAATACGCCAGTAAATGTTCATCGGCAAAGATCACCGCCTGGGAACTGACCGAACCCACATCGATCCCGCATTTGATTATATCCGCCCCATGCCAGTCCATACCGGATCGCCAGGACGATTCGGTCCAACGCCAGTATTCCATTCCGGTCGTCATTCCATTTCTTCCCGGGCGATGATGGCGGCGCCGATGGCCGTTACAATTTCGGGTCTTTCAGGGATCAACATGTCCATGCCAAGGTGTCGGTTTAAACTTTCAATGACGCCCACATTCCTCACGACCCCCCCGATAAAAACGATATCTCGCTCGATCCCTATCCGCCGGGCCATGGATGTGATCCGTATGGCTACGGACTCGTGTATGGCCCGGGCAATATCTTCCTTGGGTATCTGGGAATGAATAAGCGAAACCACTTCGGATTCGGCAAAAACAACACAGGTGGCATTAATGGGAATGTGTTGTCGGGACCTTTGCGAGGCAACGCCCAAATCCTCGATATTTAATTCCAGTGCCCTGGCCATCGCTCCCAGAAAAGCGCCTACCCCGGCGGCGCATTTGTCGTTTTTGGCAAAATTTCGGATGTCTCCGCCAGCATCCACCCGTATCGCCCGGGCCTCTTCCGCGCCTATATCAATCACGGTTTTTACGGAAGGGAATAAAAAGAAAACGCCTCGGCCTGTCGCGATAATATCGGAAACATTTCCATCGGCCATGGCAATTGTTTTTCGCCCGCTTCCGGTGACCATTATTTTCTGAATGCTCCCGGCCGGCAACCCACTCATGGCCTCGGCCGATTGTAAGGCCTTTTCCGCGGAGACGCGCCTGTCCAGTTCAGCTTTAACCATGCTCCAGCCGACAAGTTCCTGATCCACAAGAATGACGGCTTTTACCGTTTCCGCCCCAACATCGATGCCTGCTGTTATCATGCTCCGTCAAGTCCCCACAGAATACGCGGCATTTATCTCAGACCGGATTTTTCATCTGAAGCATTTCCACGAAAGCTTCAATCCTGGTTTTAATCCGCGGGATACTCCCGAGGGTGTAATCATCATCCAGAACCAGGGTGGGCAAACCGATCCCTTGTAAATAGTTCTTCAAGTCGATGAAATCGTATTCATGCGCATCACAGAATCGGAGCAGGTTGAGAATGATCCCCTGAACGCCATATTCCTCGGCGTAATCCTTGAGATAACCCCATCGGTATTTGAATTCCTCTTTGTATTCGATTGTTTTCTTCCCGGTAATGGTGCGTGGACATCGGATATTGGCCAGGTACGCCCGTGACAGGTCCGTCATCGGATCGTGGCCCGATTCCACTTCAAACCAGAAACTGCGGGTCCCGATAGCCAGATCGTCCATGACGACATGGGCATTACAGTCTTCAATCAAGGCGCAGTTATCCGTCATGTCAATGACACACCCCGAAATCATCAGACGAGGAAGCGCTTCCGACTCTTGCGGCGTCCTTTTTCGGCATTCCGCGATTTTCTCTTTCAACATCCGGTTAAATTCACTGACCGGAGTTCCTGTCAGGCCCTCCTTGAGGAGGCGCAAAACCTCGGTGCCTGAAATGAGGGGCGGACTGGATTTTCTTAATGAGTAAAGCTCCCTAACCAGTCTCCTGTTTTCGTTGTGGAGTTGGATGGCGTCTTGTAATGCTTCATCCGTTATCTTTTTTCCTAGGAATTTTTCCAGGCTTTCCTTGAACAGATCGAGTTCTTTGGCGAAAAAACGAAAGGAGGAATCACTCAGAATGTGTGGAATATCAAATTGATAATGATAGGATATTCCGGAATAGTGTCTCCAAAGCGCGTACATTCTCTGCACGGCGTCACAAACGTGGGGAATAACCACGCCGTCAAGAAAGGCGTAATTCCCTTTTAAAGCCTGATCAAAGGTGTTGCGCACCCAGGGACACATGACCCTTTCCAGAACAGCGTCGGCTTCCGTGATCTGTTCCTTGGAATTGCCGATAATGCGATAAGGAATGACCCCCGCGGCGGTGAGGATTTCGACCGGCATATAGCAGCAATAGTAGCCCAGAACCTTCCGGCCTTCTTTCTTCCATTCGGTGATCTTATCATTACCGTTTATCATGGGTCCCTCTCTTTCTAGCTGAAAGCATATGGAGGAAAGCGTCTATTTTCTCTCGCGTCTCATCAGTGGAATAGGCGCTGAGGTTGGTCATGTGGGATTCGACTTCCATGACGGGTATCCCCATTTCTTCTCGTAGCACCCTGGCAATATGTCGGTTTCCGATGGTGCAGCCGCGGCAGGAGATAACGGAATGCACAATAACGCCGTCCAGGGTATAATCCCTGACCATATCCAATACATATGAGCCGGTGGTTAATCCGCATCTGGGTTGGCTGCCGTCCGAGTTCCCGTACATATCCCAGCCCCAGTATTCTTTTTCGGCCAGGGCTCGGAGAGGGTCGGAAGTGTCAATCGGCACTGGTTTGGAACAGTGATACATGCTATCCATGACCACGACTCCGCCCTTGCTTTCGATATAGGTCAGGAGGTCCATGTCGAACCACATGGGCAATCCCAACCAGAGCAGGCGGTGCTTTTCTTCCGGTACAACCGTTGTCCCCAGCCTGACGCGTTCAGCTATTTCATCACGCAGATCACGGAAGAATTCCACGGTCTCCCTTTCACCGATCATATCGCGAAACGGTCGATAGACGACAACCAGGTCCTCGAGCGGCAACGGACAGGGAGAATGCTTGCGGAGAGCAAAGCACTCGTACATCAGGTGCCATGATTCAATAGAATTCCGGACCATTTCGGAGAGTCGATCACGATCGAGCTTAATCCCGGTCAGTTCTTCCAGAAACTTAACCAGACCTTTCAACCCTTCTAAATTATGCTCGATGTAATGCCGGCTTACCTCCGGGTCATTGCAGCGGTCGTCTTCCGTGGGCGGAATCTGATGGTCATAGATGAAGGCGGGGACTTTCAGATACCGGCGCATGGTTTCAAAGACCTTGGTGCGCGGATCGCAGAGACGACTGCAACTCAGGAGCATGCTCGGTCGGGGCATGCCGCCGAAGGGAGCAATCTCCAAGCTGTCGCCCCTGGCCAGGGAAAGGGCATAGCCCATGGCGTGACGGAGGTAACCGCAGATATACTCGGAAAAACCCTCTTCCTCCGCATATTCGATATAGGGCGATGTCTGCTGTTTGATCGCACAGTTGGAAGCATAACTCTCGGGATAAACAGGAAGGATATCGAAACACCTCAATATCTCCCGATTCGGTCCGTACATCAGCCAGGCCACGGGTTTGCCCGCCTCCACGTGAGCCCATCCCTTTTTGTATGCATCCGCGATGAGCCGGGTGGCAATGCCGCCGGCTCTCGTTTTAACAATGCTTTCATTGCCTTCAGATTTCTTACTCATAAGAACATTCCTTTGCAAAAAAATCTACGTTGTGTTTGGGCCATGGTTATGCCTGGCTGCAAACCATCTCAAAGGGCTCTCCGACGATTCCGTTGTGGAGGTCAATTTGAAGTCCTCGAAATATCGCGGCGTTTTTCCGACGTCGGTTTTTGCCCTCAGCCAAACCAATTTGCTTATGGATGAGTCGCTAGAACAAGTTGGAAGGCCACTGGACAACCTCCACATAGTAGCTATCGTTTTCTTCTCTTTCAAAGTAGGCGAAACCGCCATCGGGCTTGAATTTGCCATTGAATACAAGCAGAAAGCCATTATTGATCAGTCTCGCCTCTTCTTCGCCAATGGAATCGACCCTGAAACCAAGATGATTGATTCCTTCTCCCTGTTTTTCCAAATACATTTTGTGCAGTGACTCACCGGAAATCGGCTGAATCAGTTCCAGGCGCGTTTCGCCTAATTGTCCCATGCGCATCTCTTGTTTGAAATCATCGGCCGATTTCCCTCTGAGTTTTCTATCAAAAACCATGAGGCGAAGCGGTTCAAAGGAGTCGATGCCCAAGGCCCTGTATGTTGCCAACGCTTTTTCCATATTCCGGACGACCATGCCGACATGGTCCAGTTTTCCGAAAGGCGCCATCATTGCGTCATTCATCTCAATTCCTCGATGTTTCCTCAAGTCGCCAGGCAGTTCATTTTGGCCAAATCCTCGGCCACGCGATCAAGCCCAAGCTCCTCCAATTTCCTTTTTCGCGGAAAGCCGGTTTTTTCATCCCAATCACGATATTGATAATAGTCGATCAGCATCTCCTCCAAATGTACGACCTGACCCTTGGCCGGGCCGTCCGGATAAGGGATCGTGAGCAGCCGCTTGGGAAGCGAATCGTCCTTGCGCGTAAGGCCCTCGCGTATATTGAAGGCCCGCTCGAGATTGATGATGCGTTCGCCTGTTTGAAGCATCTGATCTACCGTCAACTTGATGCCGGTCACGGCATGATAGAATTCCGAGAGCGCGTCCGGTACGGATCTGGAAGGAATCAACCAGGGATATATGGCGAATAGACAGACTTCGATGGAATTCTTGACGGCCACCAAATCTTCATGCCACTTGACCAGTTCCCCTTTTCCTTCCTCGGTAAGAGGATTCGTCGGGTCCTGGTATTTTTTCAAGATGGATTGAACTGAAGCGTCCCATGTCTCGGGAGCGTAAGCTTCAGGGAGATGGGCTCTCACGTGGCAGGCGCCCCTGGAAGCCACGGCATATCCCAGTCCCCATCCTTTCGACGTCCGAGGATCCCGACCCGCGAATGTCTGGCCCTTAGTTTCCATGGCTAACTCTTCCGCGCCCTTTCCAATGACCTTAGCCGCTCTCCTCACCCCCTCCGCCAATATGGCGCCGATTCCTTCCTTACGAACGATTTTATCGATCAGTGCGTGGGCTGTCTCCGGACTTCCCCATTTCAGTTCCAAATTATCCGTGTCTTTCCGGTCGATAATCCCTTTTTCAAAGCATTCCGTGGCAAAAGCCACAAGCGTGGTCGTTTCGAAATAGTCAATGCCATATTCATCTAGGAGTGCGTGTAGTTCGGCGACCAGCGCCAGATCCTCGCTCCCCATTTTCGGGCCGAAATCGATGGTGGTCAGTTCCAGCCCCTCTCCATATGCCCCTGCAAAGGGGCCTTTGGGGACGACGAACAAATGGTTGCATCCAGCGGGACAGGCAAAGCAAGCTTTTTGCTGGACGAAATAATCGTCCAATTCCTCACGCATTCTTTTCCAGGACGCTCCTCCCTGGAAGTTTCTGGTAGCGAACATGCCATATTCGACATATCGGGTCCATCCGGCCGCGGGCCCCAACCTCGCCTTGAGTTCCAGGGCCGGTCCCGCCCACGCCTTGTTCAGAATGCGAACGTATTTTTTCAGGGCCTGGGGATGGGCGACTTTTACACCGGCCTTCCCCCTGACGGCGACAGCCTTTATTTTTTTTGATCCGAAGACCGCCCCTTGACCGGTCCTGCCTGCCGCTCGACCCAAATCCGTAATCAGATTACTGAAACGAACCAGGTTTTCACCACCCGGTCCAATGGAAATTACATATATATCAGGGTCGGCATTTTCACGCTGGATGGCCCTGGTGGCCTCACGCGTGGTCATTCCCCAAAGATGCGTCGCCGGCTTGATTTGAACTTGATTGTCATCAACCAATAAATACACGGGTTTTTCGGATTGACCTTCGATAATGATCGCATCATAGCCCGTATATTTGATGTATGCACCGAAGGAGCCTCCGGAGTTGCTGTCACCGAGCAGGCCGGTCATGGGGGATTTGGAACTGACCGTGAATCGGCTGCTCCCGGGGACGATGGTGCCATTGCATGGTCCGGCGCTGATAATGATCTTATTCTCCGGCCCCATGGGATTGGTTCCAGGTTTAATTTCATCATACAGGATCTTTGAATTCATGCCCCGGCCGCCGATAAAGTCCCGAATGAGATCTTCCGGGAGCGGCTTTTTCGTGATTCTACCGTCCGTGAGGTTGACCCTCAGAATAGTTCCCATATAACCATACATTTAGCGATCCCTTTCGTAATGCCTGTTCGGAAATGGCTTTATTGGTCTATTTCCGGACAAACATTTCTTAGTGCTCATTGCGATCGGCCGCGGCGCTGTCCGATTTAATACGGGGGGCAGGGAACGTGCCGATCCGATTGTTCTTTCGCAGGAGGGCCGCCTCCGCCATGTCCACGAACTCGATGGCCATGGTCGGACACCAGGAAACACACCGGTTGCAGAAGTCGCATTTTAAATCCAGCGTGACTATGTTGACGTCCAACTCCCAGTTCTTCAAAACCCGGATATAGGATTTACCGGGATTATACTCATTGAATTTAGTCATGGAACAGGTCAACTCGCAAATCTTGCAGCCGGTACATTGGTCTCCGTGAAAAATGAGACATTTGTCGGTGACAGTTTTGGGCATCACATCTCCTGAAACACTTCCAGATGGTTTGGCGCTGGATTTATCGGGTGATTAAAGATAACCGTTTACTTCCGCCCGGCTTTTCCTGCCCGCGGCTCAACGGGACGATCAGGAACGCGGTGAAGCGATATATGAACGGCGTACGCTGCAAGGTCATCATCTCAGGCCAGGTGAAATCCCTGCTTATCGAGATCGTCAGCAATGTCGCTCAAACCCAACTCAAGCAATTTGGCTCTGGTTGGAATACCGCGTTCCAAGTCCCAACCCCGCTCATCGTAATAGTCATCCTGCAATTGTTCAAGGTCCTCTTTGGTCAGCACCCTGGTTTTAAAAATATCCTGTATGTAAACGTCTTCGTCGCCCCGCTTGATCGGCTCCAGCCACTTTCGGGGAAAGCAATCGTCCTTCCGGGAAAAACCTTCCCGTACGTTTAAGGCTTTGAGTACGTTCCAGGACCGTTCGGCCGCGATTTTCAGTTCCCGGGCGCTTATCTCCAGTCCGGTGGCAGCCGTATAATATTGGGCTAGCTTTTGCATACCGAAAAACTGATGAATGTGATATCGCATGCATATGCCTAATGAGCAAAAGGTGGCGTACAGTTCCTCGCTATGTTTCAAAAATCGGGCCACGTTGAATTTAAGGGGCGTATTGAATATTCTTTCCAGACTTTCCGGGGGCACGGCAATCCACTCACCGTATTTTCTGAATTCGTCCAATCCTGCGTTTGGATTGAATTTACCCGGATTGAGCATACCCTGTTTGGAATTACCGAACATGTGAGGCCCCAGAACCAGGGCCAACTGCATCACCCCCAGACCGGTCGGTCTCGGGTCGAAATAGGGATCCGCTCCCTTGATGTAATAGCCGTATTCGATGCACTGCGGGCCGAATCTTCTGATAAACCCCGCCAACGAATCGGCAAGGACGTCTCCGACGCCTTTTCTGTAGGCAACTTTCTTGACCAACTCGATGAACCCTTGGCCATATCCCACTTCCAGACCTTCAAGGTCGTCCTTGGAGACAATGCCTCGTTTATGAAGATCAAGGATAAATTCGGAACTGGTGGTCAGGGACAGATAGTCCACACCGTAGATGTTGCAATAATGAGCGTAGGTGGTGATATCCTCCAGGGATTTGACGTCAAGGTGTTCCGCCAGGAAATGCACTGTGTGGGCCTGACAAGTTATGATTCCCTGGTGTTCCCCGATTCTCACTTGTTCAATGGCTCTGCAGGCTATGGGACATGAAGGACAGCCGAGCCTGGCTTTTTTCACGTGTTTCACATAATAGTCAGGGCCCAGAGTATCCCGGATCGCTTCGATATCTGTGATCTCACTGTAATATTTCCGCGTGGTCAGCCTTGCCAGGGCTTCAAAATCATATTCCATATGCCCGATGTGAACGTACTCGTCCAGTTCGGGCCAATTCATGACATCATTGAGGACCTGGTCCGTGATATCGTTAAAAGCGGCTTCATCATGAATTTTTACGTTTTGGCCGCCACCGATGACAATCGCCTTTAACTGTTTGAAACCCATGACCGCGCCGAGACCGTGCCTGCCGACAGTGCCGCCTTTGTCGATGATGGCCAGGGAAATCTTCACCAAATTTTCGCCTGCCGGTCCAATGCAGAGAACGCCGTGATCCCGTCCATGGCGTTGCCACAGCATATCGGTGGCTTTGTAAATATCTTTTCCCCAAAGGTCTCCGGCGTCACGGATCTCGACACCTTCATCCGTAATTTCTAAATACACGGGGTTTTCCGAACGCCCCGTAATCACGAGCTCGTCATACCCGGCATATTTCAAACGGCTTCCGAAACCGAGAGGGCCTCCGGCCGGTCCGATGGTATTGGTGACCGGGAATTTGGTCCAAAGGTGAACCCTGGCGGAAGAGGGACAGATAGTACCGCATAGCGGGCCGGCGCCTATAATGATGTAGTTTTCCGCGGAAAGAGCGTCAATATGCGGCTTGATCAAATCGTAGGCCAGTCGGGCGCCGATGCCCCAATCGCCTATGTAGTCGCGGGCAAGATCCAGGTCGAGATCTTCTTCCCGGATTTCTCCGGTGGTCAAATCCACATGAAGAACCTTGCCCATGTATCCGTAATAATCCATGCCAAGACCTTCCTTTATTCTATTTCCTGGTCGGCCGCTTTACGGGTTAAGGCTCCGTAAGTGCATGCCCTGACACAGGAACCGCACGCATCGCAGTCCTCTTTGAAAACCAGTTCCGGTTCACCGATGGAAGGGGAGCGATCGGGGGGGATGACTATGAGTTTGGCATATCTGGGATTCGCTCCCTCGCTGAATCTGATGCTGCAGGTCAAGGCGCACCTCATGCATCCCACACATTTCTCCGGGTCGTAGGTGATAGGCGAGTCGCACCAGAGGCATCGTTCAGCCTCCCGCCTAGCCATGGCTTCATCAAAACCAAGAGCCACTTCATCGAAACTCATAATTCTTTTATCCGGCGGCAGACTGGGCATGGGTGTTCTTCGGCCCACCGGGCGCCCCCGCGGGTAATCATTGGAAGTCGTTTCCGTTTGACCTGTTACTTCTATGATTTTCCCATCGCCCCCTAAAAAACGGTCGATAGAGACAGCTGCTTTACGTCCGGCGGCAATGGCGGCAATGACCGAAACGGTTCCGGTCACGACGTCGCCTGTAGCGAAAACGCCGTTTTTTTCCGTAGCCAGGGTCATCGGATCCACCACGATCTTTTTCGATTTGGTTATCTTTACTTCCTGATTTCCTTCCACCAGATTCAATTCAGGCCTCTGGCCGACAGCAAAGATGAATGTATCCGCCGGAATCGTGCGCGTCGCCGCACCCGCGTATCCAATTTGGAGGTCTCCGTTTTCACCGAAACAGAAAGATTTGATCTCGCAGCATTCGACACCGATCACCCGGCCCTTGTCACCGACAATCCGAAGCACGTTATGGGAAGGGTTAAGAATGATTCCTTCCTCCACGCCTTCACGTATTTCCTCCGGAGTAGCCGGTAAATCGTCGCCGCATTCGAGGCAGACCAAGTGACACTCCTTACATCCCAGACGTAGGGCCACCCGCCCACAGTCGAAAGCCACATTGCCGCCACCGAGAACGACGACGTTCTTCCCTACCGGAAACTTTTTCCCAAGTTTCACATTCCCGAGGAACTCCATACCGGTCAACACGCCTTCCAGATTGGAACCGGTAAGGGATGCCCCGACTCCGACGTGGGCGCCTATCGCTATGAGTACGGCGTCATAACCCTCATGGGTGAGTTGTCCAGCCGACGCCACTTTGGCTTTGGTCCTGATCTCGAATCCGATGCGCCGAACGCCCTCGATCTCCCTGTCCAGCACATCCTCAGGTATGCGGTATGAGGGTATACCGACTCTCATCATACCTCCAGGCTTGGACAGCGTCTCGAAGACCACTACTTCATGCCCGAGCAGGGTCAAGTAATAAGCCGCGGAAAGTCCGGCCGGACCCGAGCCGATGACGGCGACGCGCTTGGAAGAAGATGGGGCAACCGGAGGCAGTGGAAAGTCAGGCGTCTGTTCGGTGACGAAACGTTTGATCGCATTGATGGCCACCGATTGCGTGGCATGGTGATTCCGACAAGCGGCTTCACAAGGACTTAAGCACACATGACCGCAAATCGAAGGAAACGGAATCCGTTCTCTGATCACAGCCAGGGCGTCAGCGTATTTCCCTTGGCGCACCAAGCGAATATATCGCGGAACGTTTATTCCCGCGGGACATCCCTGCTGACAGGGCGCTGGTTTATCCGTTGCCTTACCTATAACCATTGGCATCTCTTAATCCTTGTGCAATCGTATCAGTTGGTCATGGAGAGGCGCCGGAGCCACCTCAAGCAGCTCGTTATCATGCTTTTTTTCATCCGGTCGACGTTGCTTCGCTCCGCTCGCCATGACGAAAACGGAAAGAATAGAAATTCTATAAGACTTTGCTGGGCATCACCGCATCATGGTCATTCACTGGGGTTTCAGCCCGTTGGGTCCCGATCGATTTAATTACCCAGAACCTCATGAATGATTTGATCGAATTCTTCTTCCGACAACAACGCCTTCTTTGCGATACCCATTTCTTTCACCTTGGCGAGAATGTCATTGATTTGCTCGTCGTTGCTCTCAATGTTTCTTTCGCCCAGCTTGTATCGAACTGACCCTCTCCCGCTTTTTTTGCCGAGGCCTACCCTGAAGTCCCTTCCGATGAATTTCGGATTCAGAGCAAAAATAGTGGCCGGTTTGGTGGCCAGAACTTCAACGCCCAGCCCGGATTCCTTGATAAAAGGTGAAAAGCCGATGAAGGGTTTGTTGAAACCAAGTTGCACGTTGGCCATCTCGGCTATTTTTTGACAAATCTCATAGATTTTTCCGAAATTGAGTTGAATATCCGCGCCATACAACACACGAAGGCAGATCGCGATTTCTTCCAGCGCGGCATTGCCACACCTCTCGCCAAGACCGGTCATGCAGCCGTGAACAACACTTGCCCCGGCTTCCAACCCGGCCAGGGAATTGGCCACGCCTAGTCCGAAATCATTGTGGACGTGAACTTCCAGGGGGAGGTCCGTGACCGTCTTCATAAAATTCACCAGTTTTTTGATGGTGGCCGGCAGCGCCGTGCTGGTCGTATCGATAATGGCCACTGAATCAGGGGGGGTTGCTTTCATGACTGCGGTAATCAGCCGTTCCAAAAACGGCAATCGGGCGCGGGTGGTATCGTAAGGAAAGAAGTTTACGAACAAGCCTTTTTCCTTCGCGTAAGTGATGCCTCTCACGGCCCGATCGATCACCTGCTCGGGCGTCCATTTGAATTGATTCACAAACCGAATTTCTGCGCTGGGAACTTCCAGCACCACGCCATCCACACCGCACTCGATGGCGCGGTCGATGTCTTCCTCCATTGCTCGGGAAAAAACCAGTATTTTGGCTTTGAGCCCCAGTGAAGTGATCTCTCGGATCGCTTCGGCGTCTTCCTGGGCCACTGCGGGCATTCCGGCTTCGATGCGATCTATTCCGAGTTCATCGAGCATTTTGGCGATGGCTACTTTTTCATGCTTTCTGAAAACGAGGCCCGGACTCTGCTCGCCGTCCCGTAACGTCGCATCATGGAACTGTATGTTTTCCACAAGGTTAAAATTCCGCGTGACGTCGTCGGCAAAATTGTGCTCGCTGACGACCCAATTCTCATTGTTCCATACTTTTTCATCCACCATTGTTACTACCTCGCTTTCAAAATGAGCTTTATGAATTGCCTGTCAGTAAATGGTCTTGTTTCCCGATCCCGTTGTCGGACTCAAAAAATAACTCTCGAAATATTAGAGAGATATCTCCAATTATCTTTCTCGCCCTCCTCGATCTTGGAAAAAAATCCTCATTTCGGGACAGAGATTATTTAAGAAAATCCTTGTTGGCCGGAAATCGCGGGGCCTCGCCCTTGAGCACAGCCACGACATCGTTAGCCACGGTCATACCGATGCGTTCGATCGCCTCGAACGTAATGCCGGCCAAATGGGGGCACCCGATGAAGTTGTCCAGTTCGAACAAGGAATTGTTTTCGGGTGGCTCTTTCTCAAATACATCCAAGGCCGCTCCGGCTATACGCCCCTCTTTCAAGGCGGTATAAAGAGCCTCCTCGTCAACGGTTCCCCCTCTTGAGGTGTTCACCACAATGGCGTTTTTCTTCATCATCGCCAACGCGTCACCGGAGATGAAGCCGGAGGTTTCATCGGTTAGGGGCAGGTGCAAGGTGATGAAATCCGCTTCTCTCAAGACGTCTTCCTTCGATTTATAAGTAACGCCAAGTTCGTTGGCGACAGCCGGATCTTCAACCGGGTCAAAGGCGATAACCTTCATGTCGAATCCCCTGGCCCTGCGAGCTATTTCCCGTCCGATCCGTCCCAGCCCGAATATCCCCAATGTCTTGTTCCAGGCTTCATGGCCCATCACCCGTTTCCAGGATCCTTTTCTGGTGGAACGATCGATTAACGGAATTTGCCTTGTCAGGGCCAGCATTAACCCAAAGGCGTAATCAGCGACCGCATGCGCGTTGGCGCCAGGAGTGTAGACCACGGGAATGCCTTTCGCCCCGGCCGCCGCCAGATCGATGTTGTCCAGGCCGGCGCCGCACCTTCCAATCACTTTGAGCCGGTCGGCGGCCTCAAGAACCTTGGCCGTAATGAGTTGTAAACCCACGATGAGGACATCCGTGCCTTTGACGACGTCGAACCCATCTTGCTCCGATTTGGCGTCCACCTGAACGGATTTGAATTCACATCCGTTCTCCAGTAAATAATCGACTGGTTTGGTGCTGGCTTTGCCAAAGTCAAGCGAAGTTGATATCACTTTGTACACAGTGGCTCCTTATCTATATGATTAGTGCATCACGGCGCCGCCATCCACGACGATGGTCTGACCCGTGATAAAGTCGCTGTCATTGGAGGCAAGAAAGACGATTGTCCCGGTCAGGTCTTCCGGAACCTCATGACGCTTGAAACAACGCCCACCTACAACCGTTTGGATGAAACCCGGATCTTCGGCCAATTCCGGTTTCAACGCCTCGGTAACGACGTACCCCGGAGCGATGGCGTTTACGCATATATTGGCGTCACCGAGTTCCCTGGCCATGGACCTTGTCATGGCCATGACAGCCCCCTTGGAAGCAACATAATGTAGAAAATTGGGTAGCCCTTTAAAAAAGACGCCGGAAGTCACGTTAATGATTTTTCCCCGGCCCTGTTTCTCCATGTAAGGCAAGACCGCCTTGACACAAAGAAATGAACCCTTGGCATTCACCTGCATGACCTTGTTCCACTCTTCCGAAGTGATTTCCCAAAAGGGCTTGATGGCTATCGTGCTGAAAATAGCCGCATTATTTACCAGAACATCAATTCTTTCGAAATATTCGAACGTCTTTTGGGCCATCTGAACCGTATCTGCTTCGTTGGCTACATCCGTTCGAATCACCAGCGCATCCCCACCTTTGGAAGCAATTTCCCTTTGTACACCGCTCCCGTCGAGAACATCGGCGATGACAACCTTGGCGCCTTCATCGGCCAGCCGCAAGGCATATGCCCTGCCGATACCCTGGGCGGCTCCGGTAACGATGACGACGCGATCTTTCAGTTTCATAGCGTAACACCTGATGGTGTTTCGGGGGCGGGTTTATTCTTGTAGATGTAGAATCGGCATGGATGCCCCGTGGGCGTTCCGTCGTCCTCGAATTGATTGTGATACTCGAATTGCATGTTCATGAAGCCTAACTCTTTATACATCTGGTTGAAGACCGATTCATGGCAGCAGTAATAACTCACTCCGGCTTGATTGAAAGACCAAGGATAATCCCGCTTCGTTCTCCTGCCGGCGGCTTTGCCGGCTTGCTGTATCTTTCCTCCGCTGGCGCAATAGGGAATCGTGATGATGTATTTCTCCTCATCCTCTTCAATATGGAAATCGCTGTAATGGCTTTTACTTATCCGAGCCCACATTCGAGCAATGTCTTCGGGATTCATCTCTTTGAATTGGGAGATCCAAGGCCCCCTGTAAACATCGGTGACGATTTGTCTCAAGGCCTTTTCCACGCTTTCCTCGCCCATATGTTCGGCGATGAAACCGAGCAGGGATTGAATCCATTCCACATACCGGTCATGCAGAGACTGTCCCTCGATCGATAATTCTTCCACGCACCTTAGAGCGGCTTCCTTATGCCCGGCTTCAATAGCCGCAATCGCACGCTCTTTGGGGCCGACAAGCAGATCATCCCTTCGATAAGCCAAAGTTCTTCCTCCCTGACGTGGATATGATGACTCTTTCCATTGATATCCTTCCCGGTTCCACAGCCGTGGTTATGAAAAAAATGGTTCTTCGGGGCTGGCCGGTCCGGATCGGTCTTTCCTGAAAACCTAGCCCGCTCGACCGGACCTGATCTCGTTGATAAAATCCTCCGGCATCTTCTCCAAGGTGTATTGGGGCTCCCATTCGAGGTCCTCTTTTGCAGCCGTATTATCCAAGGTGTAATACACGGCGCTGTTGGCCAGCCTCATTTCCTCGCTTTGGTCCCAGTCGAAATCAATTTGGGCTTCGGGGAGCACATTTTTTAACGCATCACTCATGTTACGAAGGGTGGTGTTGAATCCTTGAATGTTGTACACCCGCTGCCGCAATCTCCCGGCATCGGCCTTCTTCAGGGCGATGAGGGCTCCCGCGACGTCCTTGACATAGATGAGGCAGGAAAGATTGTCCGGGTCCACATGAACGGTGTATGGTTTTCCCCGGGCCGGCATTTCGAAGATTCCGGAATAATCCCCGAAATAGTGACTGATTTCCCGGCCGGGGCCGATCACCATGGGGAATCGGATTCCACGAAAATTGAGCCCGAATTTACGATGGTAATAATCGCCGATTCGCTCACAACACTCCTTGGTGGTGGCGTACATCAGAGTGGGCTGATGTGGAGTGACGTCTGATATCATTCTTGTTGGCTCCGATCCATAGACCATCCCGGTGCTGATGTACAGAACACTGGATACGGACGTCATTCGAGCGGCTTCAAATACATTCACCGTGCCCATGACATTGGTCTGGAAACACTCAGCGGGGCTTTCCTCGCAATCCAACACCAGGGTCGCCGCAATGTGCCAGATGGTCTCGATATCGTGTTCTTTCACCGTGTCGAGTAAACGAGAGAAGTTTTTTACGTCCCCTTTGACGATCTCGATCCGGTCGCGTAAATCTTCAGCGCTACGGGGCAGGGCCTTCTTCCTGACATAGACGACCACCTTTTCCCCTTCCTCGATCAGTTGCCTGATAAGACAAAGGCCTATAAAGCCAAACCCTCCCGTTACCAAATTTTTTCCCATGGAAACTCCTTTTCATCCAGATGTCTTTTAGAGAATAAGCTTGACCTTGACCCTGGCCGGACGAGGTAAAGCCGCAATCAACATGTTTTCCTGATTACTCCAGGAGTTGCACCTTGATCGCATCATGACTGCAATGGGTGGAGCACATCTTACAGGTGAGCCCGCAACAACTCGCCACATCTGCCGGCACGGGCAAGGTTTTTCCATCTACCTTTTGGAGCTCGTAGACCCGGGCCTGACAGATATAGAAACAATCCCTGCAACCGACACATTTGCTTCTATCTATTGTGATTTTGATCGTCACCGGCGGCTTGAGCGGTTCCTGCCGCGGGCTCTCCAGGTCCACGACCAAGTCCTTGATGATTTCAAATTTGGGATGGGGATCCACTGTCATATTCGGCTCCGCCATCCTTTGACAGCTAAGCGCCGGGATTCCATTGACCGTGACCGGGCAAGCGCCACATCTGCCCGATCCTTTGCCCAGACAGCCGGTCCTGTAAGCCAGGCTGGAATCGTGGTATTTATAGACATACTCCAAAGACCCCAGGACCGTGTAGCCGACATAGGGAACCCGGTACGTTTCGTATCTTGGCTCCCGATCAACAGATGGATCGAAACGAAAAATTCGGATAGTCGTCAGTTCTTGCTCCTGCATTTCACTCTCCCTTTTGCGGCGACATGTAAGAGAAGATCACCGGTGTTGTGTTCATTTCAAGTTGATCCCGGTTCTTACACACAGTGATGTTTTTCAGCCAATTCGGGTCTTCCTCGGGAAAGTCCACTCTCTCATGGGCGCCCCGGCTTTCCTTTCTCATCTCTGCGGACCGAAAAATCATCTCGGCGATATCAATGGAGTTCCTGACCTCCAAGGCCTCCACCCATTCCATATTGTACGTTCCGGCTTTATTGGCTGCTGATAGACTGGGCAATTGATTCTCTCTGATATCCGTGATTTCCCGGATGGCTTGATCAAGTCCCTCCTGGTTCCGGGAAAACGACCCATGCGTTTCCAGGAGTTGGCAGACTTTGTTCTTAATCTCCATGGGGCGAACGTCTGTTCGACGATCCAGTGGAGCAAAGGCTTCTTGTTTGAGCGCATCCAATTGTTCCTCGTCGATGACCGGAAAATCGGACGATTTGGCTTTTAGGGCTGCCTCTTTTCCTCCAACAATGCCCATGCTGAAGCAGAAAGCCATGGCATTCGTGCCCAACCGGTCGGCACCATCCACGCCGGCGACCACCTCGCCAATGGCATAGAGGCCATCCAGGCTGGTCTCGCATTTCCGGTTGATGACGCAGCCACCCTGAGAATAGTGCGCGTGCGGCGCCACTTCAAATGCATCTTGGTGTAAATCGATTCCCGAGGCTCTCAGTTTCCGGACCACGGAATCATCCTCATTGACATCCAAATAGCGATTGATGAGGTTTCGAGGCTGGTGTTTAAAGCTAAGGAATGCGCCGCCGTGAGGAGACCCCATGCCGACCCGGACTTCATTGGCAATGGCTCTCGCCGTCTCCTGACGGGTGGCCCAGTCCTTGGCCCGGGGATAGTATCTCTCCATGAACCGCTCCCCTTGATCATTGAGGTAATGCCCATAAAGGGAGACCAACATGGCGTAGGGCGTGAGACTGCCTTGAATACTCGGCGGCCACACGCCGGCCGCGGGCATGAATTGCTGAAACTCCATATCCATGAGTTTGCCTCCCGCCCGTAAAATCATGGCCTGTCCGTCACCGGTGGCGCTTGTGCCGTTGGTGCTCAAACGATAACACGAGGAAAATCCGCCGGTAGCCACCATTGTTGTTTTGGCTTTGAAAACCCTGAATTCGCCGGTCGCATAATCAATCCCGACAGCCCCACTGACATGGCCATCCCTGGAAATCAGGTCGGTCACAAACAGGTCTTTTACGACGGCGATTTCTCTACGTCTGACCTGAGTGGTCAAGGCCCGACTGTATTGCGGCCCGGGATACAAAGCGGACATACGTGTAATGAGAGAGCGGGGATAGCTATGACCGGGAATGATGATTTGCTTGAAGCGGCCGTCGGTTTCCTTTTCGAATCGCGTTCCCCATTTGGTCATTTCCTTGGCCCCTTGAGGCGTATAGGCCAGGAAGGTCGCGACCAGGTCTTGATTATTCAGAAATTTTCCCGCCCGGATAGTATCCTGGATATGGGTGTCCAGGCTGTCCGGCGGATACATGGCGGCTGAATAACCGTAAGCGGCCATCCAGGTGGAAGCCCCGTCCCGTCCGAAACTCCCCTTATTTAAAATCGTGACGCGCGCGCCTTGATCATGAGCTTCAATCGCGGCCCGAATCCCCGCGATAGCCGCGCCAATGATTAAAACATCGGTTTCTTCCTGTTTATACTTTTTCATGTATTGCACCCCCCTCAGGCCGGTTCATGACTTTGGAAAACCAAGTTAAAAGTAGCTGAGTCCATTGATACTATTGGTATCTCCCTTCTCGAGTCGTCACAGTTTCATTGGTTTAAAAAGCGTCTTTGATTTCATCGCTCTCAATACAATACGTTCGGCAGCCAAAGGGCCAGTTGGGGAAAAAGGACCAACAGCCATATGGTTACAAACATGGGGATCAGGAAAGGCAGCGTGCCTTTAGCGATCGTGGTAATTGGATACTGGGGCAGCACCCCATGAATGGAGAACAAATTAAGGCCGAACGGAGGCGTCACAAAACTTATTTCAGCCAGAATCACGTACACAACGCCCCACCAGATGGGATCCAGACGCAAACTGGTGATAATCGGCATAACAAAGGGCGTCGTGAGCAGCAGCATGGCCGATGCATCGAAAAAACATCCTAGTATCAGATAAACCACCATCAGGATGCTGATCGTGCCATACTTGCCGATCTCGAGACTGAGCATGAATTTGACGAATGAGTCCGTCAACCCGGCATTCTGCACCAAAAAAGCCAGCAAGCGAGCGCCGATCATCACGAAGCCGACCATGGCGGTCACTCGAACGGCACTTAAAGCACTGGCCTTGAGGGCGGTATAGCTGAATTTTCCATAACCGGCGGCCACGATAATACTTAGGAAAGCTCCCAAGGCCGAAGCCTCGGTCGGTGTCATCACACCGCCGAAAATTACTCCCAGAATGAGAATGATAAGCGCCGCCCACACTATAACGTCCTTGAGCGCCCTGAATCGTTCCCCCCAGCTAAAGGACTCCGGTTTGGGCGCTGCATTTGGTTTGATTTTTACCCAGATTATGACGGTCAGCATGAGTAATGACGTGAGAATGATCCCGGGCAACATCCCGGCGGCGAATAGCCTGGCGATCGATAGACTCTCCCATGATCCGTATATGATAAAGATAATACTGGGAGGTATGAGCACGGCAATGGTGCCGCCTACGGCTATGGCCCCAAAAGACAGTGTAGGACTATAATTTCTTTTCTCCATTTCCGGAAAGGCAATGGAACTGAAAGTGGCTGATGCGGCAATACTTGAACCGGACATGGCGCCGAAAACGGCACAGGCCACAATAACCGAATTGGCCAAACCTCCCGGCAAAATTCCGATCCACTTATTTGCAGCGGAAAAAAGGCTGTGGATGCCGCCGGTCAGCGAGAGCATCTGCCCCATAAAAATAAAGAGAGGCAGGGCAATGAGGGTGAATGAATTTGTGACCTCCCAACCGGACCAGGCGATTTGTACTTGTGGGTAGGAAAGCACGAACGCAAAGCCGATACTGGCCAGCACCGCCATGGTAAAGGCGATTTCCAGTCCCATGGCCAACAACAGGAACAACGAGATCACTAGAAGAACGGCGATGAGTTCCAGGCTCATGAGATGTTTCCTTCGGTCTTATTTTCGAGGTAATCCTCTATTGATAAGCCGGATTTGATGCATTTTATGGTTTTATGAATGGCCCCGATTATCCCCACTAATAGGAGAAAGAACCCTATGGGGATCACGATCCGGGGATAACCAAGAGGCGTGAGTTGCGGGGTAATGGCGCGCATTCCTCGAACAAAGGAATCGTAAACGAATCGCACGCTGACCACTGTGGCTACGCATGTCCAGATCAGGGCTATGCACAAAGTGAACAGTCTCATCCAATTGGCTACATTGACGGGCAGTAGTTTGATGGCGAACGTGATTCGCAAGTGACCGTTCTCATTGAGGGTATAGGCCAATCCTAAATATATGATGAACACTAGGGCGTAGGCCGAATATTCTTCGCTTATGGTGAACGGGTGAAGCAGTACGTACCGTGTAATTACTTCGAACAAGATCAAGAACATGATTGCGATCAGAACTACTCCGGAAGCTTGGCCTGCCATCTTAAAAACGGTCTCCAAAACGCGTTGTATCTTGTTCATTAGCCCTCCTGTGCATGCCTACTCAACCCATTATTTTTTCGGATGATTCAACTCCGATTCTCATGGTGTTTAGGATAAAAAATATAGAAGCCGACTAACGATGCGTCCCTGTTTTTCCGGTTGCATGAAGTAGCGCCTGTTTCCGGCAATAGTCTTTCTTTCCAATCCCATCGTCGGACTAAAAAAATCCTCATTTCTGGACGGACGCTACGTCGTTCTCTTTGTCCTCGTCCCCACCAACCTAGGATGAATTTTGTTCGTTCCGCCCGTAGGAGTCTTCAAAGTAAACGCCTTCCGGCATTTCCCGGTCGGCTCCTCGGGCATCTCTCGTCGATGAATCGACCTGTTTGTTCAACAAGTTGTTGGTGTTTTCGCAAATAGCCTTACTTGACGAGTTCCTTGACCTGGGAAACGGCCGGACCCGTGGCATATTCCGCAGCGATGCGGAGGACCTCCGGCGCCTGGGGACCCGCGATCTTCAGCCAGAACTTTATAACCGGAACCATGCGATCCGCCGCCTTTTTTACTTCCCCCGGTTCGGCGTAAATGACCTTGGCCTTGCTGGCCTCGGCCCAAATGGTGTAGGTCTTCTCCTGTTGCTCACAGACGGAGGCGATTTCCCAGGTTATCTGCCTGCCGGCGGCTCTCAACCCATTCTGTAAATCCTTGGGGAGAGCATCGAATTTCTTGGCGTTGATGGAGATAAGCATGGCGTATGGCTGAGAAAACGGCCAGATATTGATATACTTGACAATTTCGAAGAACCTGTGTTCCTGGCCGAAATTCAGGGTCGTGTGCACGGCATCCACGGTACCCCTTATCAGTGCTTGTTCCACCTCCGCAGTGGAAATCGAAACCGCCTTGGCCCCGAAAGCTTCCAATTCCTTGGTCATTATGACCCCGCCGCCGCGGATTTTTTGCCCTTTAAAATCATCTAATGTTCTAATGGGTTTGTTGCCATAGATAGCATTGGCGGCCAGAGCGGGACTGGCTCCCAGAATGATAAATCCCTTGGGCCTGGTGTAATCCTCCAGAATTTTTTGCATCCTTGGATCGAGCAAGGCGGCCGCCCATTCGTAGCCGACACCCGGGCCGGTGGTGATAAAACCGGGCATGGCGCCGAAGTCGAGTAAAGGAAACGTCCCGGAGCAGAGGGCCGTCAGTTGGCCGCCCATATCCACCCGGCCGTCACTGATCGCCAACAGGGATTCAGTTGGACCAATCAAGCCTTCCTTGATATCCAACTTTACGCGCCCTTTGGTGTATTGGTTCACCAGTGTCTCAAAGCGCCCCCCCGGAGCATAGGGCCATACGGTGCATTGAGTCTTTCCAGCGGCTATTTCCCAATTGAATCTAAGGGTATGGACACCCGCGGCATAACCGGGAGCAGGCAGAAAGGATAGAACAAACAAAGCAGCTAACGCTAAGATGAAACAAAAGACCTTGGTTTCCTGTTTAAACTCCATTGATGCCTCCTTTTTTTGTTGAAGTGTTTATGTTGTGTTGCACGGCCGAATCCGTTTTTTCAAGCCAAACCCTATGCTAGTGCCTGTCCATAAATGGTCGCGTTTTCCAATCCCGTCGTTGGGCTCGATAAATAATCCTCGAAATACTAGTCAGATGTCTTCGATTATTTTTTTCCGCTCTCCTCGATTTCGAAAAAAATTTTCATTTCTGTACAGGCACTATTCCAAGTACTATTCCCTTCCCAGATATCGATTTTTGAAAACACGACCGGTGGTTTTATCCAAAGGGTGAACATCCCTGAGAAGTCGTTCGTCAAAGGGAAGGGGAGTGAATATATCGGGTTCGCCCTCAGTGACAAGAACCTGATTTTCGAGTCGGAATCCTCCTATTCCGGGAATTCCGGCGTAGGGTTCCAGGCTGAAGTACATCCCCGGCTGAAGCGGAATGGTGGAATCTTCGGTGATGTCACTGAACCATGGGTACTCCCAAGGACCGACACCGGCTCCATGACCGCCGGAAATGCCCCCTGAGTTCGGGTTTTCCGTTGAATTGTTGGCATGCCCGGCCACGTCGGCATTGGTCTTACCTATGCGTGCGTCATTCATGCCCGCGAAAAGCACGTTGTAACATTCCTGGTGCAGGTCGATTTGTTCTTTGGTTGGCATGATATCGCCGCAAATATAAGTTCGAGTGAAGTCACCCCAATAACCATTAAACCCGGCGCCGATATCCACTATGACTAAATCTCCTTCCCGAATGATGCGGTCCGAAGTGAATCGACGATACGGTGCTGTATAGGGGCCGGAACAGACGATGTTTGAACACTGGCTCCATTCACTTCCCAGCTCGGTGAATTTCTGCCAGGCATAGGCGAGCAACTCGCACTCCTTTACTCCCGGTCGCAAATGCTTCAACAGAGCATGGAATCCGGCTTCCGTAATCATGGTGACGGCGCGCTGACATTCCAATTCGTCTTCAGTCATGATCATTTGCGCTTTAGCCAACACCCCCTTTCCATCAACAAATTCAGCTTTGGGAAAGGCTTCCTGAAGCCACCCACCCAGGGAGGGAGTCCAAAGATCGACGCCAATCTTACCCTCCACAAGGCTTCCCAGCATTCCTTTGATTCCCTCAGCCCATCTCTTTGTGCCTCCACTGGTGCGAATAAAAGGTCGCGGTAGTATGTTTTCCGCTCTCATCCATGGCATGCGCGCCTTGGCGTGTTCCTCGTCTAACGTGCAAAGAATAGGATCTCCCCCTCTTGGAAGAACGGCAGCGGCTAACCCCAAAACTGCCACTGGCCCGATATGGCTCCGGAAACCAGTCAAATACCGTACGTCTTCCAAACGGAAAACAAACAAGGCATTTAAATCGGAATCCTCCATCGCTTTCTTTGCCTTTTGAAGGCGTTGCCTACGCAATCTACTGAAGTCAATTCTCTCCTCCCAATCCACACCCATAAAGCCAAATTCCGGCATTCATCTACCTCCATTTATTGGTAAAAATCCATGTCATTGTTCAATTATCTACTTGGGCTTTCCATCTTAATTGAAATATCTCTAATTTTAATAAACTAGGTCCTCTCCATTTTTTCCAGCAGCGATTCTGCAACACGATTCAGGTGATTTTTTACAGCCTCGCTTGCACTTTGGGCGTCGTGACTTCTTATCCCCTCTAATATCTTCTTATGTTCCTCCATGGTTATATTTCTTGATGTCATTGTCTCTTCTTCACTCACAATGTGATTTTGGAATAATAAGGAATGATAATTGTGTGTTTTGAACAACAAAACAGAGATAAGCTGGTAGACGCATGTAAGGATAGAATTATGACTGGCGTCTACGATTGCTTTGTGAAATGCCTTATCACGGGAAGAGTATGTTTCTAAGTCTTCTATGAGATCAAAACCCTCTAATGCTTTTTCAAGTTTTGCTATATCTTCCGGTTTAGCCCGTTCCGCCGCCAAGCCAGCAGCCTGGATTTCAATGAGGCTTCTTGTTTCAATGACCTCGCTAATCTCTGTATGCCGTGAGCTAATCCCCAATTTTTCAGGAGTAATTTCCGGTTCACAGATGATAGTGCCGCTCGTACTGCGGTTGATGAGACCTAGACCCTGCATCGTTTTCATTGCTTCCCGAACCGAACTGCGTCCCACCTTGAGCTGTTCGCTGAGTAATCGTTCAGAAGGCAATTTGTCTCCAACCTTTAGTCCTCCGGCCTGGATCATGCCCATAACTTGCTCCACTACTTCATAGGAGAGGGTGTTATGAGTTATAGGTTTTAATCTCATCCGTTACTCCTTTTTGATGGTTATTTTTGGGAATTTCAGTTATTCTAGACTGTTACAGTGGTCTGACAATCAGCTTTTAATCTATTATGACCATCTGAATTCTTTCTGTCAAGAAAAAATGCATTGATCAATCGGAATCGATACTGCAAAAGAGAAATGGGCTTTCCAAAAATCTCTTGATGCCTATGCATTTAGCTCCTAATGGTTGTTGATGATTTATCCGCCGCATACGACGTCGTCATGAGTAATCATCTGGGTGGATATGCAAGCTTTTATCAGGCGGTCAAAGAGTTCTTTTTCCCAGAATCTCCGATTGAAGCGATAACAGATTTCAGAAAGATATGCTTGCAAGTGTTTTTCAGAGACCCCACGGTGAGAACCTCGAATCATGGCTTTAGCATTGGAAATGAAGCGATGAAACCATGGGAGAAGTTTCCCTGCAGCTTTATGATGTCGAAGGACAACTTTATAAATTGAGACACAGTCTTACTTTTTGTTGCTTTTCCATAGGATCGCCATCCATCGGTACGAATCGCTTTCAAGAGATCCTGTCCTTCTTTGGTCGTGCGCCCGCATCCGAGTCTGTCCAAAGAATGCTCAATGGTTTCTGCAGAAGCATTGTCCACCACCTGCATGTGGGCGAAGCCAAGATGTTCCTCCCCTCGACGATCTCGGTAAAGAGATACAACGCAAAGACCAGTACTCTTTCGCTCGCTCCCTAGTCCTCGCCTCGGGCCCACGTCCGAAAAACGAATCATCCATCTCAACCAAACCTGCAAGGCTATACCTGGTATCTCTGTCCGCCACTGCTTTACGAATCTTGTGCCCCATCAACCAGGCCGTTCTGTACTGTTTGATATCAAGAAGTCGTTGCATCTCCGCTATCGATACCCCAACTTTGTCCATCGCAATATGGTACAGCAGCCAATACCACTTCACCAAAGGCGTTCGGGTCCTATGAAAAATCGTTCCTGCAGTCACACTCGTTTGAAATCGACAAATTTTGCAATCGTATAGTTTTCTCTTGGAAAGGTACCAGACTTCCTTCTGTCCACACAGCGGATAAATAAATCCAGATGCCCGTCGTTACTCGGCAAGGTGCTTTGGGGGCGGTTGGGGTCCAAGTCACCTTATTCATATTCAAGGCTTATGGTCCAAAAAGTAACTGCTTTCAAGCCCTAAACCTTCATTTTCATACCGCAAAATGCCCTTCTAAGGTATCGCTGCACATCCAACTCGACGGCTGACTTTTTCTCATAATGCCCATTTTCATGGCAAAAACTGCGTCTTACACCCTGTGAATTCAAATCATAAGTGCAACAGCACTTTGGTGGTGAAAGAATGAGCTAACTGCGGTAATCTCAGTGCTCCTTCAACCACCATTTGCATTTGGATCTTCTACAACTGGCTTCTTGCCCGGTTCTGCAAGCAAAATGAGATTCCCTTGCTTTTCAGAACGCAGGGAGAGCCCAGTGAAAGGCTGACCGAGGACCAGTTCGGATATATCTACTATGTATTCAAGCAGCGCCGTAAGCTCAACCCGCTGAAGATTTCCACAAAGCCAGCTCCTCACTCCAGTCTCGGTCTCGACGTGTACACCAATGCCACCTCTCCCATCCGGCGTTACCTTGACCTGGTCGCCCAGCGGCAGGCAATCTCTTTTCTTTCAGAAAAACCCATTCCCTACGATAGGAAAAACCTTGAAGAACTGCGGATGACCATTGAACCCACTTTGAAGGCGTTAGAAAGGGTGAGGCGAAACCGTATCCGGTACTGGACCCTGAAATACCTGGCCCAGCATATCGGCAAAAAGTACAGGGCCATGGTCCTTGATGTGCTGAAAAGCAAATACCGGATCCTGCTCCTCGATTTTCTCCACATCGCGGAACTGCGCCAGGAAGGGGAAGCCGGAATGTACCCGGGCCAACAATTCACCGTGGTTGTAAAGAGATCAGATCCCTGGGATGATATCCTGGAGGTAAACTACGCCGGTGACTGATCCACCGGATGTGCCCCGAACCCTTTGTGCGTCAGGTGCCCTTTTTAACCAGCAACTCCTTGTCAAGAAGTAACACGCCCTCATTGTTATACACGAATACCCGCACAGCATCAGGGGATTGTTTTGTCCCGCCGAGAAAAAATTTCCCGCGCACGACCCTGAAATGCTTGATGACAAAAAGTTGCCCCCGCTTGAAATTCATGGGAATACCATCCTTCAGCACCTCGTGAGGAAAGGTGCGGACCTGTGGGGGTTCAACGTTTTTGTCCACGATAATCATGTGCAGGTACCCCCGCAGGGGGATCGCGTCTCCGGCCGTCTTTGCCAGCTTAAAAAAAACGGTCAGCCTGGTATTCTTGCGTTGAAACGTGAGATTCTCGACCGAAACCATTGGTTTTCCCGTTTCCGGTCCCTTTTCCGGTTCTTCGGATATGGTTGTTTTTTCTTTTTCGGTCACTTTCGGAGGCTTGTCGGGGACGTCGGGTACTACGGTCTTTTCCCGGGCTGCCACCTCCGGGGAATTTTCCGGCGCATCACGTGATTGTTCTGACTGCACGGTTTTCCCGGCAAGCATTAATGGCTCGGAATAGGCCTCCGGTTTGGCCTTTTGAGATGGCTTTTCCAGAAGGCGGATATAGTCTTCCAGGAGGGCAACCTTCTGCTGCATGCGATATATTTTCCGATGCGTCAGATTTTCACGCTGTTCCAGGGCCGCCAAGTGTCTTCTGAGATCCGCATTTTCCCGCCGCTTTGCAAAATACTCGTTGATGGCAAAAATGGAGAAAATGATAAAAACGGCGAAAAAAAGGGCGCTTCCTAGGAGCAGAAAGGAAGACGCCTTGAAACGTCTCACCTTCCCGAGTCCCCTCACAACCATAATGGATAGATCACTGCGCATCATTTCCCCTTTTCCATTCTACGTAAAACCCTCTTCCCCTCTTGCGTAGACTGATGCTCCAAAAAAAACTTGACGACATAGTCTATATCATATGGTGTCAACTGTTGTTCAAAGCAGAATCTATTGGGAAAATACCCGCTCAAAAATATCATCCACGTGCTTCAGATGGTATGAAAGATCGAAGATCTCCTCGATCTCCTCCTTACGGAGATACATCCCGATCTCCCGGTCCTCCAACAACAGCTCCTTGAAGGACGTGCCCTCTTCCCACACCCGCAAGGCATTCCTCTGGACCATGACATAGGCTTTCTGCCTTTCCAGTCCTTTTTCCGCGAGCCTCATGAGCACCTGCTGGGAAAAGATGAGTCCGCCGGTCTTCTGGAGATTTTCAAGCATTCTTTCCGGATAAACCACGAGATTTCGTACAATATTCCCCAACCGGTGGAGCATGAAGTCAGTCAAAATCGTGGAGTCGGGGCCGATCACCCGCTCCACCGAAGAGTGACTGATATCCCTTTCATGCCACAGAGCCATGTTTTCAAGGGCTGCCAGTGCATTGGTCCTGACGAGCCGCGCCAGGCCGGAGATGTTTTCCGATCCGATCGGGTTCTTCTTATGGGGCATGGCCGATGACCCCTTTTGTCCCTTGGAAAAGGGTTCCTCTGCCTCGTGCACCTCGGTCCGTTGAAGATGCCTGATTTCCACTGCTATTTTTTCAAGGGTCCCGGCCAGGATGGCGAGTGTCGTAAAAAACTGGGCATGACGGTCCCGCTGAATAATCTGGGTTGATATGGGGGCCGCTCTGAGACCCAATTTTTCACAGGCACGTGCTTCCACTTCCGGCGGGATATTGGCGAAGGTCCCCACGGCCCCGGACAGCTTGCCGAACGAAATAACTTCCAGGGCCTCTTCAAGGCGCATCAAATTCCGTTTCATCTCGGAATACCACACGGCCAACTTGAGTCCCAGGGTGATCGGTTCGGCATGGATGCCATGGGATCTCCCTACCATGACCGTATCCTTGTGCTCTATGGCCCGTTCACGGAGTATAGCCATGAATTCTTTCACATCACTGATGATCAGGGCCATGGCCTCCTTGAGCAGGAGAGCAAAACTGGTATCCAGGACGTCCGACGAAGTGAGCCCGAGATGAATGTACCGCGAATCAGGCCCCACATATTCCTCCACGTTGGTGAGAAATGCGATGACATCATGTTTGGTTTCCTCCTCGATCTCGAGGATGCGCTCCACGGAAAACCGCGCCTTTTTCTTGATATTTTCGAGCGCTTCACGCGGGATGATGTTTTCTTCCGCCATGGCCTCACACGAGGCGATTTCCACCTCCAGCCATTTGGCGTATCTATTCTCAGCCTCCCAGATCCGCCCCATCCGGGGTCTGGTATAACGAGTGATCATCGTTGAACTCCTCTATTTCATATTACGGCACATTGTTGGGGTGCATCTTACCGAAACAACCAGCGAAAAGCAAGCCGGGAATCAGTCTTGGCTTCAGGTTTTCCTTTATTCCCTGATTTGAAATTATTATGAGCTCATGCTCAAAAAAATACTTGACTCCCGCATGACAAATCTTATATTATGAGCACAAGCTCATTACAATAGTCCATGGTTATGGACACTGAAGACACAGGAAGGGAGGTGAGTTTCATGCCTGGATTTAATGGAACAGGTCCCATGGGTGCAGGTCCCATGACCGGTGGAGGTCGAGGCTACTGCAACCCTTATGGAAGGTCTTATGGAGGCCGTAGTTTTGGCGGTGGCCGTGGTTTCGGAAGAGGTTTCGGCGCAGGTTACGGCCGTGGCCGCGGATATGGGAGAGGGTTCGGATGGCGCAGTGCCTATCCGGCCCAGGGCTCTTCGTATGGAGGACCCTCTTACGGGACCCCGTACCAAATGAACCCCGATCAAGAGGTCAATATGCTCAAAGGAGATGCGCAGGCCATGAAAAACGAACTGGATGCCATCAACAAACGCATCGAAGAGCTTGAATCGGAATCATCCGAGAGGTAACCTGAAGCAATGACAAGTTTTTCGGCCTTCCGGTATCCTCCCGACTCATGGAGGGCCGGAGGACCGAAAAGGTTTCACTTTGTCATGGTAAGCCGCCTTACCCCTCTGATTTGCCTGAAATTTGCCCCCTGGCTGACGCAGGAAAGCGCCTGTTGAGGATTCACTACCCTCGTGCCTGATATGGCGTCCAGTCCGTAGTCGAACAAGACAGAGGACAGGGGCGTGGTATCGCCCAGCATGAGCACATAGGCATTCTTGTCGCACAGGTCGAGCAAGTGCTCAATGGTGTGATTCGTGAGGGCGGTACCGGTTATGGCAACAACATCCGCTGAGGGGATCAAAGTGTCTGCCTCCTCTTCAGGAAAATCGTCATCTTTCGGATTTTTTTCAATGACCCAGAGTTTTTTTGCATGATCACGAATCCGGGGTATAAACGGAAAGTGACCTACAATTGCGACATTTCTTCCCGCGCCCTTTTCCACGATGACTTCGGCGGCATTCAGCTCAAGGCAAGTGTTCTCGTCCACCTCAAGAAGGGAATTGATGGTAGCCATACCCATAGCCGCTTCGAGGATGCTTCCTGAGTAGGCAAGGGCCGCCAGTTCCCGGGGACTCTTTTCCAGCAGCAGGCCGGGTTCTTTGACCTGCGGAGGCTTTTGCCGCAGGGCGTCCCTGGGAAGGGTGGCCGCGAGTCCGCAGTACCTGGTCATGACACCGGTATGGAATACCCCCTGCCGTATATCTTTGACGGTAGCGCTAAAATCCAATGATCCCATCAAATCGTCAAGAATCTTCATGTGAGATATCTCCGCATTTTAATATGCTACGCGTTTCCCTGACCCCGATATCATCCGCAATAACAGGGCACTTCGTTTTCAGCAGAAAAAAGATGGGGCGGTTCTCACTGGAAAGGGCCTCATAATTACCCTGGCCCTCACTGATGATACATTCCGCACTATTGTACACTTCCACAAATTCCGTGCTGCATGTCTCAAGGATCGTTCCGGGTCCGTCCGTGCCGGACGACAGAATGGTCGCTACCCTATCAATCCCCGCCGCAACAGCGTCATCATAGGTAGCATCATTAATAATAGGAGCATCTTTGACAGCGTACAGAACAGGCTTCTTGATTTCCTCTATTAAAATTCTATAAAAACACATTCGTCTGCATTATCCCTGATATACAGGACTTCTCCGGTTCCGTCCAAGCTGTTTTTGAATGCATCAAAGTCGCATACGGCAAAATCTTTTTCAAGCACTTGCCCTATCTCCGCTTCCAGATCGAAGTTCCAATTTGCACCAAAATCGATGACGTTTCCGGCAATTGCGATCCTGACGGCCGTGAGGAGTCTGTCTCCTGATTTTTCAAGGAGCCTTTTCAGCGATGGATAAAGGGCAAGGTCCTTCTCGATACTCTTGGCCATTATTTTCTTGTACGGATCCAGGACTCCCGTGATCTCGCTGACTTTCCGATAAATCAGTCTGCCGCTTTCAGGTGGAGTGCTCTCAAGGGGGATATCTTTGAGTATCTCTCCCACCGCGTCGAGGACCTGTTTTATCTTTTTCTCATCATCCCTTGCAATCCTTGCCGCCCGCAGTGCCTGGGATAAGAAACAGGGAAAGCAGTCAAGATACGTTTTCATAAAAACAGCTCGAATTCAATGTTGAACAGGATTTCTCATGCATCCTCATTCTTCTTCTGGTTGTCGCTTTGCCGGCGCATCATGAAGTTGTGGAGGGATTGATGCAGGGCATCCACAGCAAGAAACGCGCAATGGCGGTCTTCCTCCGGCAACCCTCCAAGTATTTCAAGGATGGTCTCTCCTGTAATGGCTGCCACCTCATCGGGTGATTTCCCCAGTGCAAGCCCTGCGGCAAAGGATCCGCAGACCGTGCTCGACCCGCATCCGTCAGTCTGGAACAAGGCCTGCTTAACCTTTCCGCTTTCAAATCTCAGAAAGATCTCCACCGTATCCCCACACGAACCCGTGACACGGCCATATCCGTCCGCCAGTTCAATCCTGCCATTATACAATGGTTTCAGCCATCTTTGAAAAGCAACATCTCCGTAGGTTACTCTTGTCTCCTCAAAAATCTGATCCTGCAGGTCATGCACAAAATCATCAAAATCGTCACCCATTGGTCTTCCCTCTGTACCCATATCTCGTAAATGGTTGTTACCGGATACCCACCTCTCCGTTCTTCCTCAGGACAGGAGGAGGGCTAGTTGGAACCATGACGTTCCTGAATGATAATGGAACTGAACCATCACCGGCGCTTTTCCGGAGACAATATAATACCCATCCTGAACAAGTCTACCCTCATTTTTCAGAAAAAAAGACCTCCCCATCCATTCAGGAAAGGGAGGTCTTGCTACCCGGGGAAAAATGGTCCTCTGGTCAAGTCCTCAGGAATGCCTTGACCACCTTTTTCCAGCTTTCACCTTTGAGTTCCTCAGACAGGTCATCCACAGAGATCCCGCCGTCCGCCGCGATCCTTAAATCATCGTTTGCGAGCGCGAAGAGCCGTTCCTTTTCTTCACCGGTGAATTTTTCCGCCTCTTCCCCATAGTACAGGTTTTTGAGGTTCTTGCGAAGCTTGCTTGGTTCAACAATAAACAACCATCCTTCCTCATAAGGAGACTCATTAATGAGCCCGGGATTATCTATAAGTTTTTCGTTAACGTGCGCCACAATTCCATCCACAGGGGAAAGGACCTCTGCCATATCACCATTTCGCCGCACCTTGAAACCCGCAACTCCCTGATGTACTTCATGCCCAATATTGGGGATCTCAATTTTTTTGAGTTTTCCCAGGAGTTTTTGAGCGAAATCATCCAGACCGACTCGCACACGACCGCCGTATTCCGGCCTTGCCCACGTGTGACCTTCGTGGTAGTAAAAGTCTTCGGCAACCTGGAAACCTGAAACCTCCTGTGTTGCATGAACGTGATTCGTCTCTGCCTGCAAACGCTCCTGCATCATCTGGTCAAAAGCGCAATTCCCGCATTCATAGCTGTTGGGGCATACCTTTCGTACGATTTCCCCGGTGATCATATAACGGCATTTGCGCTGAGACGCGGGGAGTTGCATCATTTTTTCCACCCATGTCTCAGTAAATCTTTCAGTGCCCGGGGCCTCCTGGGGAACTGCAAGCACCGCTTCTTTTTGTCTTGCCACTTTGAGCTGCATTCCCTGGTCATACACGCATGTGGAACAATCATAATTATTATCACAGAGTTTGTATGAAACTACTCCCGCTTCCATCCATACGCATTTCTTTTTCCCCGGGGGTACTATTTTCATCGACTCTCTTTTCCTCTTGGCTGCCATTTTCTCCTCCTCGAGATTGTGATGATCTTGTCAAAAGCATCGCGATTTTCATGTTTCCGCCTTGACTTCAAGAAGAGCAAGAGGCATGCCAGAAAAAAGAAATGCCCCTTACTTCATAAAACATATTGATTTTACGTATAAATTATGCCATTCAACAGGGAACTTCGTCCCAGGCGGGAAGATGGAAATGTGTCGAGAAAGTCGGCGGGTATTTTGATCACAGTCGAAATTTCGCCATAACATGTTGAAAATAAAAAACTAAAATGCTTCCGTTGGAAAACAGGACAGGTGTTGAATAATTCGGCAATCATATCTGGTGGTCTTTGCGGGCCTGATCCAGGTACCAATTGAACAGGTCCCGGCACGAGGGACAGAAGTCTATTTTTTTCAAATCGGTGTCCTGAATTCGAGTTGAAGAATACATGATGCAGTGCCTATCCCTGCAATGGATCAGTCCGAAGCAGTGACCTAGTTCATGCAGAGCTGTCTTCTGCACACGTTCCAGAAAAAGGCCCTGGTTCGATGACTCCTCGTAAAACTCTGGATAGAGACGATGAGTGGAAATAACAGAACAGGGACCTTGCATCTGCGCTACTCCGAATACGTATTTCAGAATGGGCACGAAGAGATCAACCTGGGTGACTCCCATAAACTTGAAGCTGTTTTTCGGAAGGTGATTGATAAGGCGGCGCAGGATCAGCTTTGAATTATACTGTTCTCGTCCTTTATCATAGGCATATTCGGGGGTTTCCATTCGTTGAAAGAACCTGCAGGTGAGC
>Ga0307423_1000063_pt1 | contig 58134 bp, 52 predicted proteins | sample SalMarWE160310MG_FD_202154 | JGI IMG/M metagenome (GOLD analysis project Ga0307423, IMG submission 202154) | Salt marsh sediment microbial communities from the Plum Island Ecosystem LTER, Massachusetts, United States - WE1603-10 | ecosystem: Environmental > Aquatic > Marine > Intertidal zone >...
TAAAATTAAATGCCATAATTTCATTCTCCATTTCATAACTTATTCTCCCCTTAACTTCGATAGCTCTCTAAATAATTCTGTTTCCTTCTTAGATAAATTCTTTGGCGTCTCTATTCTTATTCTTACAAACAGATCCCCTCTCTCTCCAACATTACCTGGTTTACTCAGCCCAAAGTTTCCTATGCGAAATAGTTTGCCCCCATCAGTGCCTTTTGGAATCTCTATGTTTATAGTCTTTCCGTTTATCAACTTTACTTTTTTCTTTCCACCAAGAACAGCAGTGTACAAATCAATAATTAAATCAAAGTATAAATCATCACCATCAATTTCATAAAACGGATGTTTCTGAATTTTGATTGTCAGATATAAATCACCTGAAACTTTTCCGCTTCTCGATGCCCCACCCTGATCTTTTAATCTTAGTTTGCTGCCATCCCTGGTTCCGGAATTAGTTTTAATTCTTAATTTCTTACCATTAATTAAAACATCTTTGCTTGTTCCGTTATATGCCTCTTCAAGTGAAATATATAATGTAGCTTCAAAATCTTGCCCCCTCTCTTTCCTCTGCTGAGCACCATAAAATTTAGATCCTCTGCTACCGCTGTGTCCAAAAATATTTTCAAAAAAATCTGAGAAGCCACTGGTTCCACCAAACAAATCACCAAAGTCACCAGAAAATTCATAGGTCGTTCCGCCTCGCCGTCCACCTCCATATTGAGAGAAGAAGTCTTCGAAACCACCACCACTGGTTTGATACCGATTCCAGTTTGCACCGAGTGTATCATACTTTTTTCTTTTTTCGGGATCGCTTAAAACCTCATGAGCCTCAGTAATTTCTTTAAACTTTTCTTCAGCAGATTTGTTGTTCGGGTTTTTATCGGGATGATATTTTAATGCAAGCTTTCTAAAAGCTTTACTAATTTCATCCTTCGTTGCTGATTTCTCTACACCGAGTATTTTGTAATAATCTTTAAATTCCATAGTTGTTAAAATTTTTTAGTATCAATTTAACCAAAAGAAAAGGGTAACATAAAGTTACCCTTCCCTGACTTTCAACATCGACTCTAACTTATTTCACCTTTATCTCAATTTCCTTTGGTTTTGCTTCTTCAGCTTTGGGTACCGAGATGGTTAATTGACCATCTTTAAATTCAGCATTGATCTTATCTGACTGAACATGCTCAGGAAGATTAAATGATCTGTAGTATCTTCCAAAGGATCTTTCAATCCTGTGGCACTTCGAATCTTTATGCTCACTCTCCTGAGACCTTTCACCACTGATGCTCAGTTTGCCATCTACAAAAGAAATTTTAACATCGTCTTTTTTGATTCCAGGAAGATCAAGTTTCAAAGTATAATTCTTCTTATCTTCGTAAATATCTGTGAGAGGCATCCAGACAGCATTTTCATATTCGTTATCCTCTTCTTTATTCCTAGAAATTCCAAATCGATTTTCAAATGAATTAAACATTTTGCTGAATTCTCTCTCAAAATCAACAAGATCTCTCATCGGATTGAATTTTATAAGTGTCATTTTAGTATCTCCTATATTTTTATTATATGTTGATAGACTTTTAATTCCATATAAACAACACTCGTGCCGGACACCTTTTGTGGTCATAACTTATTTGTATATAAGGGGTTACGGAGAATTTTCTCTAAATTCATTATTTGTGTCAATATGGCGCATCTTAAGATACTATAGTCATATTTTTGCCTATTTAAGCACTTTGTAATGTCATAATAACAGACACAGAAATTAACGTTAACCGAGATATTTCAATCTTAGCATAATTGTTAATTCTTCTAATTTTAAGTACGTTTGCACCCGCTTTTTATCACTGAATAATATGAGTATTGAAAGTAAAGAAGACACAATTATTGCATTAGCAACTCCACCCGGTGTCGGAGCCATTTCTATTATTAGGTTAAGTGGGCCCAAATCATTTGACGCCATTGACAAAGTCTTTTCGGGTGGAACAAAATTGAAAAATGCAAAATCTCATACAATTCATTACGGTAATATTATTGAAAATAATGAGATCCTCGATGATGTTTTGGTATCCATTTTTAAGGAACCAAATTCCTATACCGGTGAGGATAGTGTTGAAATAAGCTCTCATGGAAGTCCCCTAATTGTCGAAAAGATAATTTCTTTATTAATAAATAATTCAGATATCCGAGCTGCTGAACCAGGCGAATTTACTAAAAGAGCCTTTCTTAATAACAGGATCGATCTTACTCAAGCAGAAGCTGTTGCGGATCTGATTAATTCAAGAACAACCACTTCTTTCCGAGGAGCGCGAAACCAGTTAAACGGGCTTCTGTCTTCGAAAGTTGGTGAACTAAGAAAAGGAATAATTGATATTTCCTCTTTTCTTGAATTGGAACTGGATTTTGCAGAAGAAGAAATTGAATTAATAAAGAAAGAAGAGCTAGTTGTAAGAATTAATGATATTTTAAGCCAAATTAATGATTTATTGAGCAGCTACTCCTTCGGAAAAATAATAAGAGATGGTATGAATGTAGTAATAGTTGGGGAACCAAATGTAGGAAAATCATCTATTTTGAACTATTTATTAAAGGAATCCCGAGCGATTGTTAGCAGTATTCCGGGAACCACTCGAGATACAATAAGAGAAGAAATTTCTATTGATGGGCTTTTTTTTAAACTTTATGATACAGCGGGCATAAGGACTTCGCGTGAGGAAATCGAAAGAGAAGGAGTCGAACGTTCCAGATTAGCTGTAAAAAACGCAGACCTTATTCTATTTGTTGGAGATGTTGATTTGGGATTTTCTACGGTAGTTGAAAATGAGATGCAGATCTTAAACCCTTCTGCAAAAGTTATCAAAATTCTTAATAAAATTGACCTTGGAGTGAATTCCAAATTTTCTGAATATTTTAGAATTTCAGCTAAAACTGGTGATGGAATGATGAATTTTATTGAGGGGTTAAAAAAGCAAGCCATTGGTGAAAGTGCGTATTCAGAGAATGATGCTATAATAACAAACATAAGACATTATAATTGTCTAATACAGGCAAAACAAAATTTAATAAAAGCTCTGAAAACTGTTAGTAAAAAAATAAGTGGTGAATTTATAGCCTCAGATCTGAGAGCTGTTGATTTTGCTTTTGCTGAGATAATTGGGGAAGTAACCCCAGAGGATATTCTTAACAATATTTTTTCAAAATTTTGTATTGGAAAATAACTGTTTCACGTGAAAAATATCTACCGAATCATAAAGAAATCTAGCCGTAAATGTTGTTTGTTTCACGTGAAAGTTATTATAAATAAATAGGTTATGGGTAGTAAGTCTTACGACATATTAGTAATTGGTGGTGGACATGCTGGCATTGAGGCTGCATATGCAGCAGCTCAAATGGATTGTTCCGTTGGATTGATAACTATGGATAAAAATGCTCTTGGGAGGATGTCCTGCAACCCTGCAATTGGTGGTACTGCAAAAGGTCACTTAGTGAGAGAAATAGATGCATTAGGTGGTTTGATGGGTAAAATTGCAGATTCAACAGGTATTCAATTCAGAATGCTAAATAAATCAAAAGGTCCGGCAGTATGGTCTCCAAGATGTCAATCTGATCGAAGCTTGTATTCTGAAGTTGCTCTGAAATTTGTTCAATCTCAGGAAAATATAGAAATCATCGAAAATTCAGTTACTGAAATACTAATTGAAAACAATGTAGTAACTGGTATTCAAACAGGTGCTGGGGAAGCATTTTTAGCAAGATCGGTGATTTTATCCGCGGGGACCTTTATGAATGCAATTATGCATACAGGATTAAAAGGTATAAGCGGCGGCCGATTTGGAGAAAAACCGTCAACAGGTATTACAGAAGGATTGGTAAGACACGGGTTCATTTCAGGAAGATTAAAGACCGGTACACCTCCCAGATTGAAAAAAGATTCGATCAATTTTTCAATACTTGAAGAACAGCCCGGAGATGTTAATCCACAACCCTTCTCCCATTTTACTAATAAAGATGACTTCCCTGCTCTTCCTCAAGTTAGCTGCCATATAACATATACCAATCCTGAAGTTCATAAAATCCTTGAAAAAGGCTTTGACAGATCACCAATGTTTACCGGATTAATAAGTGGAGTTGGCCCAAGATATTGCCCATCTATCGAAGATAAAGTAGTCAGGTTTTCTGATAAGGAAAAACATCAACTTTTCTTAGAACCGGAAGGACTCTATAGTGATCAAATATATTTAAATGGATTTGCCACTTCTCTTCCGGAAGAAATTCAATTAGAAGCTTTACATAAAATCAAAGGTCTTGAAGAAGTGGAAATGGTTCGTCCGGGTTATGCAGTCGAGTATGATTTTTTTCCACCACATCAAGTCGATTCAACTTTAGAAACTAAATTAGTAAAGGGTCTATATTTTGCAGGACAGGTTAATGGAACATCCGGTTACGAGGAAGCAGCTGCACAGGGTTTAATTGCGGGAATAAACGCTGCACTCAAACTTCAGGAAAAAAAAGAGTTTGTTTTAAAAAGAAGCGAAGCTTATATCGGTGTTTTAATTGATGATCTGGTTACAAAATCTACTGATGAACCTTATCGGATGTTTACTTCACGTGCAGAACATAGGCTTCTTCTAAGACAGGATAATGCTGACAGAAGATTAATGAAATACGGAAAAGAATTTTGTTTAATTCCTCCCGAACACTTTGAAAAAGTTGAGATTCGTGAGCAGAAAATTGTATCAAGTACAAATGCTTGCAGAAAGTTAAAATTCCAGGCAAAGGATATAAATTATTTTTTAGATAGTAAATCTTCTTCGCGAATTGACTCATCAGAGACTGTTGCAAATCTTTGCAGAAGGCCAGAGCTTTCATTGAAAGAACTTTTAAATCTAAATGGATTCTCAGACCTCGAAGAAATCAGATTATTATTAGAAGACGAAGTTGCATTGAAACAAGTTGAAATAGACTTAAAATATGAAGGATATCTTAAACGTCAGGAAGAGATGATAGCAAAACTTGAACGATATGAGGATAGTAAAATTCCTTTAACGTTAAACTATTTCAATTTGAAAGCTTTATCTACCGAAAGTAGAGAAAAACTTCAGAAATATAAGCCCAGATCAATTGGTCAGGCTTCCCGTATACAGGGTGTAACCCCTTCAGATATTTCTGTTTTATTGGTATATTTGAAAAAATAATTTTTATTTTTTTATGGCCAATAAACAGGACCAATATCTAAAAGAACTTAACGTATTTTGTTGGGAAAATGGTTTTAATCCCGAACCTACCCGAACTGAAAGGCTTGCCTATTTTACTCAATTAGTTGTTGAGAAAAACAAGAAATTAAATCTTATATCTAAACGGGATATTGATTTAATAGTTGAAAAACATGTTTTTATTTCAGCATATATTTCAAAGTACTTACCTGAAAAAGTGACAAAATTTCTTGATATTGGTACCGGAGGGGGACTTCCAGGTATTCCATTGGCAATTATGCGGCCCGATATCAGGGGAGTTTTGGTAGATTCTACTTCGAAGAAGGTGGAAGCAGTTAAAGATTTTATTGATAAACTAAAACTCAGTAATGTAATTGCAGAGAACCATCGTGTTGAGAGTGAAGAGTTCATTAGCCGTCATGGAAATTCGTTCGATCTCATCGTAAGCAGGGCTACTGTACCATTAATAATTCTTTTCCGTTATGCTGTTCCATTGATTAAGGAAAAGGCTTTTCTTTTTGCGATGAAGGGAGGCGACATGACTGAGGAACTAGCAAAAGCAGAGCTTAAGTACAAATCATATTTAAAGAAATCTACAATTTATGATCTGCATTATAAACCTTCGAATATCAAAAATCAAAAAGGAAAAAAATTAGTCCTGCTTGAATTAGAGAAATAAATAATTTAAAGAACAGTTTAACATTAAACAGTTTTAGGGTTCAAATAATTTGAGCCCTTTTTTGTTACAAGATGAAATCAGAATTAATTAATAGAATTATATACAGTAGCCACTTTGAAAAAGTAAAATCTAGTCTTATTCAGGATCAGAGACCATCCAAAGCTGTATTTTGCTCTCCTCTTTATGGTGTTTCGAAGTCGTTGCTTGTCATTGATGTTTTTGAAACAAACGAACAAATTGTTTTGCTTTTACCGGATTCTAAAAGTGCTGAAGAAATGAATGTTGAACTTAATATTCTTGGACTTGACGAATACTTGGTTCTGTTTGATGAATTTACCGCTGATATAATACAAGAGAGACTAACTAAAATTTCCCGGCTGATAAAGTTTGTTTTGGTGTCAACATACGATCTTTTAACATTAAACCTTCCCGTCAAAGAACAGCTTGAGAAAACTACTACGCTTATTCAAGTTGGGGGAAAAATTAAGTACGATGAACTGATTGAGTATTTAAACTTTCTCAACTACCAAAGAGAAAAATTTGTGGAAGCACCTGGCGAATTTTCTGTGAGGGGATCAATTATAGATTTCTGGTCTTACAGCGAACACAATCCGGTTAGGTTAGAATATGATGGAGATTTTCTTGAGTCAATCCGTTACTTCGATCCCGAAAGTCAGCGTTCAATTGAAAAAACGGAAAGTGTTTCACTGTCCGGAAAATTAGAACATGAAGGAGAATTAACGTCGGGAATATTCGATTATCTTGAGAAACCCCTAATAATTGCATCATCATTTGAACTACAGAATTTAAATCCTGAATTTGAAAGAACATTTAGCAGCAATAAGGTTACTGAAGAAAATATGAAATCTGAAAAAGAATTTGACTTGGATGATGAGTTCCCCGAACCTAATGAAAAGGAAATTGAAACCCCGGTACAACCAAGGCTGAACTACAATGATTTATTAAAAACAGAAGGAACAAGATGGATAATAGAAGAAGAAATTTCATCATCACAAAAAAGGATTGAACTTGGTTTTTCTCAAGCACCAACAATCAACTCCAATTATGAAATTCTTTTTAAAATCTTAATGGAATATTCTAATAAAAACTATGACATTGTTTTAACTTCAGAAAATGAACTGCAAACTGCCCGGTTAAAGGATCTTCTATCAGAATTTAAAACAGAACTTGCAGAACTAATTGACTCGGGAAGAATCAAACTTGATACGCTGGCAATCAAAGAAGGATTTATACATCACAAAGAAAAAATACTGTTATTAACTGACTACCAAATATTTAATAAACCATACCGCACAAAACTTTCCGAAAGGAAAAAGTATAAAAAATCTAAATCGAAAGCTTTCGCCTCTATTAAATACGGAGATTATGTTGTTCACGAAACTTATGGAATCGGGAAATATGCAGGATTAAAAACTATAAACATTGGTGAAACCCAACAGGAATCGATGAAGCTTCTGTACAACGAGGGTGGGGTAGTGTATGTTAATCTTAACTATTTAAATCTGGTGAAAAAATATTCTTCCGGTGAAAATCTCAAACCAACATTGTCGACTTTGGGTAGTGGAGAATGGGAGAGAAGAAAATCCAAAACTAAAAAGAAAATCAAAGAAGCTGCAAGAGAGCTTATTGAACTTTACGCAAAGCGAAAAGCAACAAAAGGTTTTCAATTCAGTGCTGATTCAATCTGGCAGAAAGAGTTGGAAGCATCTTTTTTCTATGAAGACACACCTGACCAGGAAAAAGTAACTAACGAAGTTAAGCAGGATATGGAAGCTGAAAATCCGATGGATCGTCTTGTTTGTGGTGATGTTGGTTTCGGTAAAACCGAAGTTGCTGTTCGCGCATCCTTCAAAGCTGTTCAGGATGGAAAGCAGGTTGCTTTGCTTGTGCCGACCACAATTCTTGCAGAACAGCATTACAATACTTTCAAAGACAGGTTGATTCAATTCCCTGTTAAAGTTGCGGCTCTTTCCAGGTTTCAAACTAAAAAAGAACAGAACGTAACTTTAAAAGATTTGGAAATGGGTAATGTTGATGTTGTAATCGGAACTCACCGGCTACTATCTAAGGATATTAAATTTAAAGATCTCGGTTTATTAATGATTGATGAAGAGCATCGCTTTGGAGTGACTGCAAAAGAAAAGCTTCGAGAGTTCAAAATAAATGTTGATACACTAGCACTAACTGCAACTCCAATTCCTCGGACGTTAAATCTCTCGTTGCTTGGTGCACGCGATCTATCAATTATTGCAACACCACCACCAAACAGGCAGCCGATTTACACAACCGTTTCTACTTTTGATATTACCAGAATAAGAGAATGGATTTACACTGAATTGAAACGGAATGGTCAAATTTATTTTGTGCACGATAGAGTTGAATCAATAGTTAAGCTTGCCGGGTATCTTAACAAACATATTCCCGATGTTAGAATCGGAATTGCACACGGACAAATGAAAGCATCGCAGCTTGAAGAAGTTATTCACGGATTTCTGAGTAAAAAATACGATGTCCTTCTTTCAACAAAAATAATAGAATCCGGGATTGACATACCAAATGTGAATACAATAATCATTAACAGAGCAGACAGATTTGGATTAGCAGAACTTCACCAACTCAGAGGAAGAGTTGGTAGATCGACAAGACAGGCGTACGCGTATTTTATTGTTCCGACTTTAAGCGGACTGTCTAAAAAAGCAATGCGCAGACTTCAGGCAATAGAAGAATACACTGAAATTGGTTCTGGATTTAATTTATCAATGCGTGATTTGGAAATCCGGGGCGCAGGAAATCTTTTGGGGAAAGAACAAACCGGATTTATTAATGAAATTGGTTTCGATCTTTACATAAAATTAATTGATGAAGCTGTTGATGAATTAAAGTATCAGGAATTTAAAGAAATATTCAAATCTCTTCCACAGAAGGAAGACAGAACAGAACCGACAATTGACGCATATTTTGAAATAGGAATCCCCGAAACGTATATGCCAGAACAAATGGATAGACTAAATTTTTATACGGCATTGTATGCAATTAAAAATCTGGAAGAGCTGGAAGAGTTAAAAGAAGAAATGCAAGACAGGTTCGGACCAATTCCGTCATTGGTAAGAAGGCTTTTGCTCGTGGCAACTTTAAGATATTATGCTTCATATGCACTTTTTGAAAGAATTATTATGCAAAGGAAAACCGTTAATATATTACTCCCAAAAGGGGAGAAGGAAGATTATTATAAATTTAAATTTGTTGAGTTGATGAGATTCATTTTAGATCAGCACAAAGAAACAGTTAAGTTTGATCAGAAGAGTGACCTTATGAAGCTGGTAATTAAAAATAATTTTGATTCTCCTGAAGCGTTGCTGGGATTTCTAATCCTTTTCTCAATGAACGTTTCAAAATTATTTGTTCCTCAAAACACAGAAACAAAATCTATTAACTAGTCTACCTTTACTTTTATCACCAGTTTTTTAACACGCGATTTTTCCTCAACACAAATTCCCGGCATATGAACGTCGTCGGGGTAAAATATAGCAAACATTCCTTCGGTTACTTTAATTAATACTTTTTCTCCTTTATAGAAAATAATATCGTTTTCTTCCTTGTAAGCTTCTAAAGTCTGTTGGTTTCCAAGTGGTGCATAACCCATCAGCTCTTCGCCTTCAATTACATATTGAACATCAATATATTTTCTGTGAGCCTCGAGCTTTCCCTCAGCTTCTAACTTAGATTCATATTCACTTATTAATGCAAAAATATTTTCTCCGTCAATTACATACTTACCGGGCTGTATTTTTTTCAAATTAGTTTGTTTTATGTAGTCGAATGCTTTATTAATTCGCTTACTTAAATTCTTATAGAGCTGGGCATTTTCAAATTTATCAATTATCATATTGCTTCTTTTTATTGTTTGATGATTATTGAATTGTTCTGTAAAAATAAACTCAGAGTTGTCAATTTAAAACCGATTTAATTTAATTATTCGCAATAATTCTGAAATACACATCACAATTTTTTATATTTGAATATCACCAACAAAAATAACTAAGAAAAATGGCAAAAAATTCATCATTCGATATTGTTTCCGAAATTGATTTTCAGGAAGTGGATAACGCAGTAAACCAGGCAATAAAGGAAATAAGACAAAGGTATGATTTAAAGGATTCTGCCACCGAGCTTGAGCTAAATAAAAAAGACAAGCTTTTAAATATTAATACAAAGGATGATTACTCGCGCAAACAGTCAATCGATATACTTCAAACAAAATTTATAAAACGGGGCTTGTCAATAAAAGTAATGAAAATGGAAGAACCAGAACCAGCAGCAAGTGGAAGATTGCGACAAAAAATCTCTCTGCAGAGTGGAATTTCTAAAGACAATGCAAAGAAGATTACAAAGATGATAAAGGACCTCGGGCTAAAAGTTAATTCACAAATAATGGATGAAAGAATTCGTGTGCAGGGAGCGAAGAAAGATGAACTGCAGGTAGTTATCCAAAAAGTAAAAGAAGCTGATCTCGATTTTCCTGTTCAGTTCGTTAATTACCAGTGAGTTATGCTGAACGAAAGGGTTCTATATAAGGATGATAGATATGCACGACCTATTTTTAAATATTTGCTTTTTATCTAAAAAACAAAAAAACAGGAACGTAGATACCTGCCTGCCGGCAGGCAGGTGCAACTGCACGCATATATATGTACTTTAGCTAATAATTCTGTGCAGTATAAGTAATAGTTATAAACTCAAAAAAGCATATTGTTATTGTATATTTCGATGTTCAAAATTCTTCTTAATATAGATGATATATAAGAAGGTGAATTAATGGATATGCGAAAATTTAATTAACATATTTACCCGATATACACAATGTGTTTATTGAGTATGTTTATCACCATTATAAAAAGCGAAATTACATATGGATAGACTAAAAGAATTATTGAGTAAAAAACCAAAAAACATTGAAGAAATAGCTCTATGGATGGATGAATTAGTAGAGATTGCATCTGAAAATATCAATAATAACTTCTCTCCTCGAAGATTATCAAAAGGCTTAAGAAGTACAGAGCCGTTGCCAACTGACACACGGCAACTTTCAAGTTTTCGCACTAGGATTGGAACAATGCTTGAGTATGCATTAAGTACAGAATTAGATAGAATTATTCGAGAGCATAATGGGGATGGATTCTATTTCACATTTGCAGTATCTCATGAATATCCAGACTTTTATCTTAGAGACAACACTCTCGCTAGACTATTAAGAATTGAAATGAAAGCTGTTGACGCAGACTCAGATGAACAAGCCGCTAGGTTCGGGGTACCAACTGTTGAAATAGAAAATGACAATGACTTATTATTGCTTGTTGGATGGAAATGGGAGCCACTGTTAATTGAAGAAAAAGAAATCGGAGAGTATCCTCATATTTTTGTTTCAATGGTTTTACCCGCAAAAGATATAGTTTCTGAAAGAGACAAAAGACTTGAGATTGCTGGAGGAAAAATTGAAGGCAGAGAAGTATTAGTTCCGAAGAGAGGTCAATCCGACCAATTTGTTGTTGACCCTGGAAATTATGGTAAATTTTGGAGACTAGTTCATGGATCAAGGAGGAATTCTAAAGACTTAGCTCCTTCTGTGAATAGATTTTTAGAATTTTTGAAAATTATAGATGAACAATCACCTAATAGTCGATTCAAGAATGAAGATGACAAATAGTGTTCATAACTTGAACTTTTGCAATCTCAATGGCATTGTTTGCCTTCGCTAACTCTGTATTGCTATTTTCAATATGTTTTAAAAATGTTTTTCTAGCGATTTTTTGATCTTCAACAATTGTATTTTGAATATCAATAGGAGGTAAAGGAATCCTTAAATTCAGAATAGTATTATATCCAATTCTTGGTCTCCCGGTGCCACTGATTTGATAGACTATTTGCCCATAAACAATATCGCTTCTTAGAATGAAAGCTAAATAATCAAAATTTAGTATATCTTGACTAATATTTCTGAATACAAAACATTCGCTTGAAACATATGCGTCTTCTTCATCAATCGAAACAAACACCTTTCGTAACTCTGGGCGTAATTTGGAAAAAACGATATCTCCTTTTTTAAATAAACCAACAGAACTTTTTATTTGATTTCCAAATACTTCAGTAACATCATATTCTCCTGTTCTAGCTTCAATATTCGCTAATCCAACATATCTCCATGTATTTAAAGGATCTATCAAATTTGGTACTAATGAATCATTTCGTCTTATTACAAGATCCTTTAATTTTTTGATAGGGAATAATGAATTCTGTAGCAGTTTTTCAGCCTCATCTCTAGATGGATGATGAAACAAATAATCAATTCTATTTGATGTACTAATATTTTTTTTAAACTGCTCGGCATTGCATACAAAACTTAATTCATTATCAACTAGTTTATTTACTGATTCAGTCCTAAATCTCCTGAAATCTTCAAGAATATTAACTAAGTCATTGTCCAACTCTAGTTTACCATTAGCTCCTCGTTTGAACAATGAGTCTCCATTAGGTTTTCTACCAACTTTTTCAGCCTGTGCAAAAAACACATTTCTATTATTAATTTTACTTTTTTCTGTTTTCTTCTTTAGCAATAAGATTGAAGTCTCTACCGAAGCATATGGTTTAAAGGTAGCCTCAGGCAAACTTATAACAGCTTCCAAATCACATGTGTTTAGTATAAACTCTCTAACATCCTCATTTCCACTTCCATTCAAGATACTATCATCAATAATAATAGCAAGCTGTCCAATTCCTTTTTTCAACCAACTTATGCACCTTTCAATAAATAAGATTCCTCTTCTTCTATTACTTCTTCCTTTACCTAGTAAATATTTATCTAATGAATTTGGGTTAGAAAAATCACTTCCAAAAGGGGGATTTGTAATTATATAATCAAATCCGTTATCTGGTATAATGTTTTTCAATTTTTGATCGAATCCTAGAGAACCATCTCCATCTAAATAAATAATTTTTGAGTCATTACCTCCATGTATATGCAAATTCATTTGAGCAACCCAAGCCATTCTTTTATCTACTTCCATTCCATATAATCCACTTGCATTTATACCATATTTTAATGCTTCTATTAAAAAGCCACCGCTTCCACATGCTGGATCACAAATAGTATTTGTTCGATTCTCTGGAGCAACCAACTCTATCATAAATTCTACAACAGTTCTAGGTGTAAAAAACTGTTGATTCTCAGTTTTTTCAAAGGTGTTTTTAACTAATTCTTCATAAGCGATTCCTTTTATATCAGATGAAACCTTAGATAGCTCAACATCACTTAGAATTTTCGCAATTTCAACAATAGCCTTTTGATCATCCCCAAGCTCTCCTCGTCCATTTAGTAGTAAATTTTTAAAGACAGATACAGAATCCTTATATAACTGATTTAAATTTTCATATGACCTTTTACTCTCAATACTAAATATTGAAGATTTTGTATCATTATTTTTCTCATCATAAAGCTTTGTATATAATAATTTAGTGATTTCTTCAAATCGTTCTATTAAGGAGCCCCCAGATGAATTTCTGAAAGCAGCACTCATTCTCCTTATAAGCGATCTAATTTCTTTAATATCGATTTCGGTATTAGATCCCATTTTTTGAATATTATTGAAGGGGAGATACATTACTCCATTTTCTTTAAGCACATGCTTAACATCTTCTATTGAATATTGTCTGTAATCATTATCTGGATTTCGCTTTGGTTTTAGCTTTCCAATTTTATCCCAATTCCGAAGAGTTGTTTTAGTAACTCCTAATAATTCAGCTGCTTCGCCAACAGTTAGATAGTTTTTTTGCATGATTTCACTTTATCTTTATTTAACAATGTTCAAAGATTATAAATAATTAAAATTTTTGCAAGGTTTATACACTATAAATTTGCACACTACACGTGGTTTAGCCAATATAAATTTCAGAGTTATTTGAATGGTTGTAGCTCGCGTCAGTTTTTTGTATCCTGAATAATAATTGCCCAAATCCCTTGTTGGCTATACCAACAGACGTGGAAAAGCAAAAGGAATAATTGTGTAAAACGTTTATAACAAGCCGCTCAAGACCGACCGCCCTGTATTTGCGGCATTTTTCTAATTTTCGGGTTGGTGCTAAAATGCTGGTTGCTTATTAAGTTTCTTTTCTTAATTAACAATTTTAATAATTTTATGTTGCTACTAAAACTCGGCACTCAAGTTCTGGGCGGCGGCTTAGCGGCAACGCCGTTCGTTATTTACTGTAAACAATATTCTTCTGTGATACCTTTCGTGATAAATCCAATCGAAATTTAGTTTTTGAATTGGCGGCGAAAAATTGGATTGTTATAAAAAATTATTTGAGAAAAATTGAAACCAATATCTTTTAATTTAATCTAATGAATAAAAGGGTTTGGTTGCAGCCGAGTAAAACAGGAGAATAAAAAGGAAAAGGTTAAGAGTAATTTAGATGAGTAGATTTTTCCTTCCTCGTGTAATCTTCTTACATCTTAGAATTATTTTGGTATTTAAGGCTTATTGTGACTGCTGTTTCCGTCGCCGGAATACGTTTTTATGAAAGATTAAGCGTACTAATACAAATAGATTTGATTTTTTCCTCTGGTATACAAATTGAAACCTATAGCGATATCTAAGAACAAATGATGCATTCTTACCAAATATGAGAACATTCTTAATTGCTTTTATTGGAGTTTTTTCACTTCTATCTATATCAATTTCTAACAGTGCGCCCGGTAATAAAAGAATAAATTCAAGCAATGATATCATTTCTGATGTCGATTATCAACGATTACTTCTAACTAGTATTTATACCGAATGCGATCTCACAGATAAATTAGATTTTAATGTTTTTAAGAGTGCGATGGATGGCTACAACTCTATTGATGTGCCGAATAAAAAATTACTTTCAATAATAGATTATTCAAAACCATCAACCGAAAAAAGACTTTTTATTATTGATGTTGAAAATCGCAAGCTGCTGTATAATACTTTAGTTGCTCACGGAAAAAAATCTGGTTATGTGAACGCAACAAAATTTTCAAATAAATATGGATCACATAAAAGCTGTCTTGGGTTTTTTAGAACCGGCTATTCATACTATGGCAAAAGAGGCTATTCGTTACAACTTGAAGGATTGGAAAAAGGTATAAACGATAATACCAGACAAAGAGGGATTGTTATTCACGGTGCAAATTATGTAAGCGAGAGGATTGCAAATGGAAACGGTGTTATCGGAAGAAGCTGGGGTTGTCCTGCTGTTTCGAAAAAATTATCGAAGGAGATAATTAATTTGCTTAAAGGTGGAAGTCTGCTTTACATTTATGCAAACGATGAACTTTACAAAGAGAAGTCAGTGTTAGCTAAACTAAATATGGATGAGAATTCTGATCTGAATTAACGAGACGAATAAATTCCCCCATTGATTTTTTATAAATTGTTCTGCGATATTTGTCGGTAATCAAATACACTTCAACTCTGCACTATAAAATATATTCTTCTGTGATACCTTCGTGATAAATCCAACCTAAATTTGGCTTGTTCGATTTAAGGATAGAAACTATTTTATCATAGAAATTGTTTAGGATATAGTTATGAAAAAATTAATAAGTATAATTTTTACATTAACACTGCTAGCGACAGCGTGTTCAAAGACTGAGCAGAAAACTAATGACCAGTCTCTGGAAATGAAAAAGGAATCAAAAAAAGAAGTTGTTAAATTAACCGGAGACGAAGAAGTTGCAACTCTTGCCGGAGGATGTTTCTGGTGTATGCAGGCTCCTTTTGAAAAAGTTCAGGGGGTTGTTAAAGTAGTTGCTGGGTATGCCGGAGGAATAGTACCAAACCCGACTTACGAGGAAGTATCGAGTGGAAAAACAAAATACAGAGAATCTATCCAGGTTTATTTTGATCCGCAAGTAATAAGTTTTTCAGAAATTCTTGAAGTTTACTGGAGACAGTTCGATCCAACAGATGCAGGCGGTTCTTTTCAAGACAGAGGACATCAGTATACCAGTGCTATTTTTTATCATAATGAAAAACAGAAGGAAAAAGCAGAACAATCAGAGAAGGAATTAAGTAAATCCGGTATATTTAATAAACCAATTGTAACACCAATAATTAAGTATTCAACATTTTATCCTGCTGAAGAATATCATCAGGATTATTACAAAAAGAATCCCGAACGGTACCATAGCTATCGGGAAGGATCAGGAAGGGACGAATTTATTATGAAAACCTGGGGTGAAGAAAAGAATTATACTAAACCTTCAAACGAAGAGTTGAAGAAAAAATTAACTGACCTTCAATATAAAGTAACTCAGAAAGAAGGAACCGAGCGTGCTTTTCAGAATGAATACTGGGATAATCACAAACCTGGTATTTATGTCGATATTGTCACGGGCGAACCACTCTTTAGTTCAACAGATAAGTTTGAATCCGGGACCGGCTGGCCAAGCTTTACAAAGCCGATTGATCCGCAGTATCTGAATAAAAAGGTTGATAAATCTTTGGGAATGGAAAGAGTAGAAGTAAGAAGTAAAATAGGCGATTCACATTTAGGACACGTTTTTGATGACGGACCGGAACCTACAGGTTTGAGATACTGTTTGAACTCAGCCTCATTGCGTTTCATTCCTAAAGAGAAAATGAAAGAAGAAGGATACGGCGAGTATCTTCCATTTGTTGAGTAAAGAATTCATAAGATGTCATTGCGAGGGAGGAACAACCGAAGCAATCTTTTGATTTACACCAGAAATTGAAGATCACTTCGCTTCGCTCGTGATGACACCTTTTTTTTCTGTCACCGACACCATTCGTGCAATTTTTAATCACTTCCCAATTTTCCATTCCTGTAATTTCAATAGGATATAATTATGCATTAGATTAGTTTTAAACTAAGATTTTTGCTGTATGGTGAATAACAATGAACCCTCAGCTTATCAATGGTTACTCAATTCCGCACTCCTTTCTAAGGTCATCCGAATTTTATAATCCAAATCAAATTTTTTCATTCAATTTTATTTCAGGGAGAGATTATGAAAACTAAAAAAATCTTTTTCGTCTTTTTTCTCCTGATATGCTTAATTCCCGTACTATTATCTGCACAAGATATCAGCGTTCACAAGTTCATTGGTAAAACACGGAATGACGTAATTAAAAAATACGGTAATCCTGTTCATCAGGATAACAGCGATCCAAATATGATGTGCATGTTTTACCAGACTAAAACTAACAGGATGATTTTTGTTTCGGATAAAAATGGCGTTTATCAATCAGAAGCCACGGTCAATTACAATACTGAAGCAAAAGCAAGAAGCGCTGTTGATGAATTTATCGGCAGTTCGGTTGCGGATGGTTTTGCAGTTGACACAGTTTCTATAAATGATTTCGAGCTTTCGAAAACCGGTGTAAAAGCAGATCTTCAGATAAGTGAAAACAAAATAACAAAGAATTTTGATGTGAATGTTAAAGCCCGAAGATCAGAAGATTAGACGTACAATTTGCTTTTACAATTCCTTAGGTGATAACGACTTACTTGTAAGTATTGCGGAATTATAGATTTTCCTTATCCACTATTATTAAAAATTTCACCGTAAACTCCTTTTATTAATTGCACAAAATTTGTATTGCCTGAGGAATGAAAAAACGTTTTCTAAAATACACCTTAACATTTTTCCTGCTTTTTCTTATTTCAGTAAGCTGTGAAGAGAACCCTGTCTCTAATAATGAAAGTAATCCCTCAAACAATGTCGAACAGGAAGTTCACCAACTTATAAATTCACATCGTACGGGAATTGGTCTTGCACCCCTGGAATGGAATGAAACTATTGCAACTGAATGCAGAAACCACAGTATCGAAATGGCAAATGCTCATACAATAAATCACGACGGATTTTATGATAGAGTAAATAAAATAAAAGAAACAATTCCCTGGAGCTGGGCTGGTGAGAATGTTGCTTATAACTACAGTGCACAGGGTGCCGTTACGGCGTGGTTAAATAGCCCCGGACATAAAAGCAATATTGAAAGCAATTCAAATCTAACCGGTGTGGGCGTTGCCTTTGACGAAGACAGCGTTATGTATTTTACACAGATTTTTATAAAGAGCAGTGAATAATATTCTATAATTCCTTCCTACGCTTGTAATAATTGCAGCGATTTCATTTTAGTGTTTTTTTTAATAATCTTTCTGTATTCATTTTCAGAGAAAGATTGACTATTAATTATTAAAACATTTTGGCAACAACAAATAAATGAAAATTAAAGCAATAATAACCGGTGTTACCGGGATGGTTGGTGAGGGTGTTCTGCACGAATGCCTTCTGCATCCTGATGTTGAATCTGTGTTAGTAATAAACCGTAAGCCTTGCGGAGTAAAACACGATAAGTTAAAGGAAATTATTCACAAAGATTTTTTCGATCTTTCATCGATTGAAAATCAACTTTCAGGATATAATGCCTGTTACTTTTGTGCAGGAGTTTCTTCGGTCGGTAAAAAGGAAGATGAATACAGGCGCATCACTTATGATCTGACATTGAATTTTGCGAATACTTTATTAAAGCTCAATCCCGATTTAACCTTTTGTTATGTTTCCGGAGTAGGTACGGATAGTACTGAAAAAGGAAGAATTATGTGGGCACGTGTAAAAGGAAAAACAGAAAATGATTTATTGAAGCTTTCTTTCAAAGATGCATATATGTTCAGACCCGGATTTATTAAGCCGACGGTAGGATTGAAAAACGCTTATAAGTCCTATAATTTTTTCACACCATTTTACCCAATATTTAGAAAATTATTTTCCAAATACGTTGTCACACTCGAAGAAGTTGGTTTGGCAATGATTAATGTTACGTTGTTTGATCCAGATAAGAAAGTATTGGAATGTAAAGATATAGCTCAAATGGCAAAACAGCACTAACTGATTTCATAATCAATAACTCTTCGTTCGTATCGTACATCATTTATCCACTTTTTAATATCCTGGTGATCTGGGTGAATTTGATATCGATGTAATGCTTCTTTGCTTGAAAACTCAGAATATAAAACCACGTCGCAAGAATCTTTTTCATTACTGAAATCAAACCCGACCTCAATCTTCAGTAAACCATCTACCTTGCCTTTCATTGCAAGAAGTTTTTCTTTTAAGATTTGTGCGTTCTTTTGTTTATCATTTCCATAAGCGTTTTTATTTAAGCGCCAGAGCACAATATGTTTTGTCATGTATCCACTCAAAAATTAATTACTATAATTTAAAGTCCGCTATCAGGCAACTATTCATTTAATAAATGTTCAACCTCTTTAACAAGGTTAGGGTGAACCCGTGATAGTCTTTTTAATCCCGCTATAACGCTTTTTTGTAGTCCCTCAAAATCCAATTCATTGCCCCCTCCCATTGCATAAGAAATAAGAATTTTATGATACTCGTCAGCTAGTTTATCACTTCTTGCCATTATCTCTCCCATTGCTTCGGGCGAGTTCCAACCGATTCCACCGGATTCATCGTTCAAACTTAACATAAGACGACGCATAACTATTCGTGCAGTTTCAAGATTATTTTCAGTAAGCTTTGCAACAATCTCTCCAAATGATTTGACAACACGATTTTTTAATTCTTCATTTGTAGTCAATAGTAAAGATAAAAGTGCATTAACCACTTTTAATGGGGGGAACTTGTGAATGTCTTGCAGGTTTTCATCAAAATTATCTTCTTGTAATAACTTTTTTATTTTTTCTTTAAAGCTATTCACATCATCTGTTTTAATGAATTATTAATTCTTTCGGCTCATTATTTCTCCCCGTATATGTTCTCATATTTTCAGGTATATGTCCATAATCGCTGAATGCATCAAGCCTCATTGTTCTATCAGGCATGATGCGAACAATAGTTAAACTACAATTTGTTATGCTCATCTGCAGCCATGCCATTGTGTCTACTTTCAATACTTTTGTAACAAAATACCTGATAACATTTCCATGGCAAACAATAATATCGTTTCTATCATTTTCATCATGAGAAGGGATAAAAAAAGCTTTAAATGCTTTTTCGAGATTTTCGACACACTCCTTTCTGTGTGACGTATCAACTCCCGCCATTACATCTTCTCTCCAGGTTGGTGGAGTGCACTCCTTGATAAGATCTGAAAGCTTGAGATCTAATTCTGGAAAATCTTCATTGATTATCATTGCAGTCTGCTTTGCCCTCGTCATTGTACTGCTGGTAAGCGAAGAAAATTTAATATTCATTGATTGTAATCTTGCAGAAACCAACCTTGCTTGAGCAATTCCCAAAGGTGTCAGAACGTTTTCCGAATCGGGAATATTATCATCCTGTGGTGTATACTCTCCGTGCCGAATCAGGTAAATAGTTCTTGTTCCGATTTCTCTGTCATCTGAATTTTGTCCGTATCCCGATATAGACAGGATAATTATGATCATAAGTATGTTCAGTAATAATTTGAGTTTTATGTTTTTCATTTGTTTATAAACCATTTAAGATTTTATAATCTTTTAATTTATTCTTAGCCTATTGACCTTTTTCAAAAAAACGTAGCCCCTCTTTGTTGCCCCCCAAACCTGTTTTCCGTTTTTATCAAAGCCACGGTCCCAGCTTATTAATTTGTCTTTATAAATAGTTACTTCTGAAGTAGCGTAGCTTGCGCCACGTAGATCGCTGGCGCAATTACTGTCTACTGTGCCTCCTTCAAAGTTACCATAGTCATTCATATAAAGTACAACCTCGCAACCTTTTCTTAATGTGAGCGAATCAGGTGTAATTCTTATCAAAGGAAAATCTTTATTATAATCACCTGCAAACCTTAAGGGATTTGGAATGGTATAAACCCGGCTTTCAATCTTTCCGTCACTTCTGTTCCACAGTTGATACACTCTCTGTCTGTACGGTTTTTCCTTGTGATTGGAAACGGACTGCTCTACATAAATCCATGGTCCGTCTGTTCTGTCTTTCCAGATCTGAACCATCTCAAGTTCAATGTTAAGATAATTTGTATCCTTTTCTGCTTGTTCTGCACTCGAAAATGAGCCGGTCATATAATCGACCAATCGATCCCTGTATTTTTGTGGGAAGGAAGGGATTGCAGTGATAATTAGCAAAAGTAAAATTAAAGAGAACTTCATATTGAATCCTTTATTGAACTCTATAAAAACTATAAATATTCTTATTAAATATTATTTAATATTCAGAAAAATAACAAAGCACTTTATATTTGTATATAACTCTTGAAGCATTGATAGCAAAACTTTCTACTTAACAATTTATTATTTCGGTAAAACTTTTTTAATTATGTATATTCACTTTAATAACTGATTATTTATCAAGCTTTTCAGTGGCAGTATATTTGGAGTTAAAAGTTAATCAAATTATCTGCTCAAGGAGAAAAAAATGAGAAATATAATATTAGTATTCATTTCATTATTATTATTTAATTCACCTCAATTTTATTCACAGATTACACTTCAGGTAGGGGGTGGTCTCGGATATATTTCACCGGCAGGAGATTATTCCGGTTCGACTGTTGACTTTTATAATGGAACAAAATATGGAATGAACAGCGGTTTTAACCTTCACGCAAAAGCAAGAGTCGGATTGCTGGGACTAAATCTGTTTGGAATAATTGATTATTCAACTATAAGCGGTGATGGAAAAAGTGAACCGGGACAGGGCACGATAGAAAATTCGCACAGTATTTTTTCACTAAAAGCCGGACCAGAGTTTAACTTATCAATTCCTTTATCTCCGGTTGGAGTATATTTTGATGGATTTGTATCGGTGAATACATTTAGCGGCAAAGTAAAATTTCAGGGAGTAGCTCAGGTTCCAAGTGGTGATTATGATATAAAGTCGGAAACTAGGTTTGGTGTTGGTGCTGGCGGAGGAGTGTTGCTAGATATTCTCCCTGTCGTTACGCTTGATTTTGGAATTCATTATAATCTTTACAATCTGTTCGGTCAATCATATACAAGCATAGTAACAATTAATCCGAAAAGAATAGATGCTTATACTTCCTTAAATGATGATAAAGATCCGGCGTATGGAATTGATAATGATATTTTTATAGTTGATGATTCTCGTTCTATAAATGCCTGGCAGTTTACAATAACTGCAATGATAGGAATTTAATTTTTATGGTTTGTCATTTCAAAATCATCGGGATTGTAGAGTTGATCTTCTAATATTGCAAAAATCTTTTGCAAAGTATCATCGGGTAAGGTTGATGTTCTGCTAAGTATCCAACCATATTTTCTGTTCGGGGAACCAACGACAGCCCATTGGTAATTATCATCAAGTCCAATAATCCAGTAATCTCCCCAGAAAGGACGAAAACCGAGAATGCTGAAGAAACTAACCTCAAGTTTTGAATTAGTTTTTTTATCCACAACTTTTGCAAGTCCATCAGCTACATCTGCTTCACCATCTTCTTTAAAACATTTGTTAATAACCTGAATATTTCCATCTTCCAGTAGTTTGTACTCAGCAGTTGTTCCGTAAGCACACTGATCCTGGAATGAATTGGGAATTTTTGCAATCTCGTACCAAAGTCCGATGTATTTGTTTAAATCAACCTGGTTTACGGTTTGAAGTTTTGGCAACTCTTTATCCTGAGAAAAGTTATTTTGAAAAGAAAAAATTATAAAAATCATTATTATAAAAAATTTTGATAGCATATTTTTAATCCTTTAAATTATCGTTTTCGTGAATATAATTTATATGGAGTTTATGAAAATAAGTTTTCTAATCATTTCATACCTCAATTCATAGGAACTTCAATTAATAAAACTTGCGAATCCTCATTTGCTGATATCGATATTTCTTCTGTTTCCCAGATTCCCATTCCATCTCTTTTAGACAAAGTTTCACCCACCGCAGAAACATTACCCTCAATCAGGAAAATGTAAACACCATTTCCTTTCGTGTTTAATTTATAATTAAGTGATTTATCTTTTTCGAGATCAGTCATTGAAAGATATGCATCCTGATTCAACCAAAGGTTGCCATCGCTTTTATCAGGTGATACTATCTTCAACAATTTATTTTTCCTTTTATCTGGATCGAAGTGCTTCTGTTCATATCTCGGTTTGTGTCCTTTTTTATCAGGAAAAATCCACAATTGCAAAAAGTTTGTTTCCTCTTCTTTAGAGTAATTAAACTCGGAATGAAATATTCCTGTACCTGCAGACATCACCTGAATTTCATTAGGAAAAATAACACCTTCGGATCCCGTATCGTCTTTATGTGCTAATCCTCCTTTAAGTGGAATAGAAATTATTTCCATATCATTATGAGGATGTGTTCCAAAACCTTGAGCTGGTGTAACGAAATCATCATTTAGTACCCGCAATGTTCCGAAGTTCACTCTTTGCGGGTCATAGTAGTTTCCAAAGCTGAAAGTGTGATTTGTCTTCAGCCAACCGTAATCAAAATATCCCCTTGAATCTGCCTTGTGAATTATCTTTTTCATTTTAGTATCCTTTAAAATCATTGGATGAACACATTTAATAATATAAAAGTTCTGTCTTCGTATAAGATGTTAAGCAAATGCTATTAGGTTCATTTGTTAAATATTATCGCGGGTTAAATCACACCTTATATCAAATACCGTAAGCTTTTTAACAATCTTGAGAGCTTTATTCATTTTAGATATGATATTGTGTAGATCATTATGATATAGTATATTTAAGTAAGTATAATAATAATAGTTATATACTATATAAAAAGATAGTATTGGTGAAATTATGCCAGAAATAAACTTTAAAGGTAAAAGATTTAATAGTCCTGTTGAGCTTTCGCTTTCGATTATTGGTGGGAAATGGAAAATACCTATCATTTGGAGATTAAAGGAAGGCTCAATGCGGTATAGTGAGCTTCGAAGATCTTTATCAAAGATTACTCACAAAATGCTAACCCAACAGCTTCGCGAACTTGAGCAGGATGAGATAATTAAAAGGAAAGTTTATCCTGAAGTTCCACCAAAAGTTGAATACAGCCTTACTCTATTAGGAGAATCGGTACTTCCAGTAATTGATTTATTGAGAGAATGGGGCGAGCAATATCGCAATGTTTTTGATAAATAGCTTACCTTTTAAGAATTGTATAACTGCCCTTTTGAACTAATTCCTTCCAATGCCGTCTATATTCAGTAATATGTTTTTTCCGTTCTTTGGAATGGTTATTTTTCCGGGCGATTTATATCAGTTTTGACACGGAGTTTACGAAAATGTTTTCCCACAGAGATCAAAAAAAATATCTTGAAACACTAAAAAAATATGAACGGAAATTTACCCGTCAGGAATATAATGAATACAAAATTTTCATTAAAAGAGATAAGGATGAGGAAGAATTTGACTCAGTTACCATGAAACGGCTTAAAGAGTTGCACGATAAATATTATGAGCCGGTCAACACATCGAAATATGATAAATTCTTTAAAAGTAATCCGGATAGTAAATCAGATCAATAATTTCAGTAACATTACTTTTTTTGTTTACAAATCGAATAGTAACTAATTTTGATTTTCTTTTTTAAATGAGGAAATAATGAATCTAAGAACCCTTCACAGATTTTATGCTGCAGCAATTTTTATCATATCCCTGATCGTGTACTTTATGACTGCTCAACCCTCAGTTTCTTTTTGGGACTGCGGAGAATTTATTGCCTCAAGCTATTACCTGCAAGTGCCTCATCCTCCGGGAGCCCCGTTCTTCTTGATTCTTGGTAATATTTTTTCAAAGATACCTTTCTTTTCAAATATTGGATTCAGAGTTAATATTATTTCAGTTCTCTCAAGCGCATTTGCTGTATTCTTCCTCTATCTTGTTGCAGTAAAGCTGATAAACAATTACAAAGGAAGAAGGCCGGAAACGCTTCTCGAAGCTGCTACCACATATACCGCCGCAGCAATCGGAGCTCTGTCATTTTGCTTTAGTGATACATTTTGGTTTAATGGGGTTGAAGCAGAAGTGTATGCTTTTAGCACATTGCTTGTAGCTGCTATCACTTATTTGATAATAAGATGGAATGAGCGTGCTGATAATAAAGATAGTGAAAAATACATTCTCGCTATTGCATATCTGGTGGGATTATCTACCGGAGTGCATCTAATGAGTGTGCTGACTACAGTTCCAGTAGTGATGGTAATTTTCTTTAGAAAATATTTAGAGGATGAAGAAGCGCTGAAGAAAACCGGTTATATTTTACTGGTTCATGCTGGGATTATACTGTTGTTAGCTTTTGTGTGGTGGGCCGGAGAGACAAGCAAAATCGCACCAACGGCTGACCAGTATAAGGATTTCGATACAAAATTTAAATTGATGTTTGTTGGTATAAGTGCTGTAATTATGGGAATTTACTGGCGAAAAGTTTTCAGCAGGAATTCTTTTTATGTACCGATTATAATTGGTGGAATAGCACTTTTTGCAGTATATCCTGGTGTGGTTAAATATCTTCCTGCTTTAATGACCGCAATAGGTCAGGAAAATAATTTTGTAGAATTAATTGTATTTGTTTTAATTCTTGCTTTGCTTGGTTATGCAGTACATTATTCAATAAAAAATAGTAAGCCAACACTACATCTGGTTTTTATGTCATCGATTTTCATTTTAATAGCCTTTACTACCTTTTCGATGGTGATTATCCGGGCGAATCAAAATCCGCCAATGAATGAAAATGAGCCGAATACTTTTCCTGAGCTGGAAAAATATCTTAATAGAGAACAATACGGTGATTTTCCGACATTTAAAAGGCGATTTTCAAATGAACCTCATCAACAGGGAATATATACAAATTACTCCAGTGATCTGGACTTCTTTTATAGGTACCAGATGAATCATATGATGACGAGATACTGGCTTTGGAATTATGCCGGACGCGAAGGCTGGGTTCAGGATGATGGTGCAGATGTCGCCCCATTTAATTCTGTCGCAAATATTATAGGTAAAGTTATAGCTGTTAATTTCAATGGTAATGTAGACTATTCCTTGTTCGGCATTCCATTTCTTATAGGACTTTTCGGAATTTATTATCATTTCCGGCGAGATTGGAAAATGGCATCTATCTTTATGGTGATGTTTATATTGATGGGATACCTGACTGCTTTCTATCAAAACCAGCAGCAGCCGCAACCAAGGGAAAGAGATTATTTTTATGTGGGAGCGTTCTTTGTTTTCTCCATTTGGATTGCAATTGGTGTACGCGGTCTGGTTGATCTTGCAAAAGAAAAAATAAAAAAGAAATCTTTCGCTAACGCAGCAGTTTTTGCAATTCTTGTTTTTACTTTCATTCTTGTACCTGTAAGAATGTTGCAGGCAAATTACTTCACCCACGACCGTTCAAGAAATTGGGTGCCATGGGATTATTCATATAATATTCTTCAAAGTGCACTACCCAACGCCGTTTTATTTACAAATGGTGACAACGACACTTTTCCTCTCTGGTACCTGCAGGATGTTGAAGGGATTCGAAGAGATGTAAAAATTGTCAACCTAAGTCTTTTAAATACTGATTGGTATGTAAAGCAACTAAAAAATAACGACCCATACCATGTCGGTACTGTCAGAATCAGGATTCCGGATTCAAGAATTAACCCGGATGATTTGAGACCTGTGCAATGGAAACCGACCGACATTACTATACCTACTCCCAAGATTACAACTCCCGAAAAGCTGTCTGAAAATATTGAAACACAAAAAGCCGCTTATCAGGAACAACTTGATAAAATCATAAAAAAATATGCTATCAAGGATACCTCGGTTCTTAGTGCCGGCAAGTTAACGTGGAAGATGCCCAATACTTTATCATTTGGTGACGTTAAAGCAATTCGTGTTCAGGACATTATGGTTAGGGAAATAGTTGAAGCAAATAATTGGGAAAGACCGATCTGTTTTGCTGTTACCTGCTCTGATGATAGTAAAATTGGTCTGCAGGATTATTTAAAGATGGAAGGAATGACTTTCAGATTGGTGCCTGAGAAACGAAAACCGGGAAGTGAGTTTATTAATGTTGACCTTGTAAAAGAACAGCTTGAAGAGAATAAAGTGCCAAGTAAAGATTTTAAACCCGGGTTCCGGTTTACAGGTCTGAATGATCCGACAATCTTTTTTGATGAGAATCATACCAGAATGGTTCAGAACTACCGAAATGCTTATATGAGATTAGCTGTTTACTACAGAAGTGTAGGAGATAGTAAGGATCTTATAACTACTTTGGATTCAATGAATGAAAAGCTGCCCTACAAAGTTTTAGGAATGGATAACGGTTTGTTGTTTGAGGTTGCCAATCTTTACCTTCAGGCAGGAGATAAGGAAAAGTATGCAGAAATTTCTGCTGATGTGGAGAAACAAGCACTGGCAGATCTGGAGCAAAATCCCGAAGATGTGAATTCTTATTACAATCCGTACAGAATACTCATCGAGACGTATGAAAACTCAAAAGAGTATGAGAAGCTTCTGGATCTCTGGCAAAGGCTCGAAACAATGTTCCCAAATGATCCGACCGTTAAAGCTAATATTAAAAGATATCAGGAACTGACACAACCCAAAGATACAACGAATAAATAGGCAATATTTTTATTAATGATTCAAAGTCCGGCACAGTCCGGACTTATTTTTTTAACATCTCATTATGAAAATTTTAGTAATTACTTTATCAGGAATCGGTGATGCACTGATGTTTACTCCTGCATTGGGGCTTCTGCGTAAGAGTCTCCCCGATGCTGAAATTAATGCCTTGGTTATGTATAGAGGTGCAAAAGAAATTTATGAGTCTAATCCTAATTTTAACAAAGTCATTCATTTTAATTTTTTAGAGGAAGGTGCTTTTAAATCCTTAAAATTTCTTTTTCAATTAAGAAAAAAATATGATGCATCAATGAATGTATATCCTTCAAATAGGAAAGAATATAATCTTATCAATTTTCTAATAGGTGCAAAGAAGAGAGCAGGAGTAGTTTATTTAAGGAAGAACCGAAGCAATCTTGGCTTTTTAAATAATATAAGAGTTTTGGAGAATGATAATGTTCATAACGTTTTGACCAATATAAAATTATGCGAAGCTTTAATTGGAAAAAAGTTTAGTGAGGAACCCCCGCTTGAGTTCCCGATTGCTAATGAAGAAAATAAAATCGCAAAAAAGTTTCTCGAAGACAATAGAATTTTTCCTGATGAAAAAGTAATTGGTTTTCATCCAGGATGTGCAACTCTGAAGAATCATATCAAACGCCGATGGGAACCAGAAAAGTTTGCAGAGCTTGGCAAAAAATTGATCGCTAATCATTCGGCAAGAATTTTGATATTTGGAGGACCGGAAGAGAAAGAATTAAAAGATCAAATAAGCTCTTTAATTAATTCTGACAAAGTAAATGTGATTAATGCAGAAAGTCTTTCTAAGAGTTCGGCAATAATGCAGCGTTGTAATATCTTTGTTACAAACGATTCAAGCCAGATGCATATTGCCGCAGCGCTGGGATTAAAAGTTGTTGCAATTATTGGTCCTACAAATCAAAATTATATTCATCCCTGGAAAACAGAGCATCATATTGTTTCGCTCAACCTGGATTGTTCACCTTGCTTCTTTTATTCACCAACACCACTTATTTGTAACAGGACAGATGTTAAATTCAAATGTATAAAAGAGCTTACTGTGGATATGGTGTATGCATCAGCAATAAAATATCTTTAATATCTCCATCATTTTTTGCCTTAATCTTGCATAAACTTTAAGTTAATTCTAAAAATTCTTATTTGTTTGTGAGATGAAGAAGGAACATACCATCTATATAGTTTCAGACGGAACAGGCAGAACCGCTGAGCAGGCGCTTAATGCTGCATTAATTCAATTTCCCGAAATAAAAGTGGAGGTCAAAAGAAAACCCAAAGTTAGAACTGAACAAAAAGTTACTCATGTAATTCAGGAAGTAAAGAAGACAGGTGGATTTATTGTTCATACATTAGTTACTGATAAGTTGAGAGAAGTAATGTTACGCGGCGGAAGAAAACATAACGTTCCTACGATTGATTTGATGGGTGGATTGTTGGGACGACTTTCTGAAGAATTCTCAGTCACTCCAACCGAAAAACCCGGATTGTTCGGACAGCTTAATAAAGCTTATTTCAGAAGAATTGAAACGATGGAATTCGCTTTTCACCACGATGATGGTCAGCGTGTAAATGATTTAAGAAAAGCTGAAATATTGTTGCTTGGTGTTTCCAGAACATTTAAAACTCCGCTAAGTATCTATTTGGCATTTAAAGGATGGTTTGTTGCGAATGTTCCGATTGTAATGGGTCATGAAATTCCTTCAATAATTTATAAGCTGCCCAAAGAAAATATATTTTGTCTTGATACCAATGCCCGTGCTTTAACTGAACTAAGGAGAGCCAGACAAAGCTATCTGGGAGGTGCTGTTGGTGATTATGATGACATAGAGTATGTGAGGATGGAATTAATGTATGCCAGAAAAATCTTTGTTAAAAATTCTGGCTGGGTAATAGTTAATGTAACCAATAAACCTATAGAAGAAATTGCTTCAGAAATTCTGATTTTAAAAGGTGCAAAAGGAAAAGGGGATAGATTCCCCGGTTAATTTTAATACGCTTTAAGATAAACACTTAAGGAAATCAATAATGAATTCAAAAAAAATGGTTGAGGATTTTTTAGCTCAAAAGAAAATAGCAGTAGTTGGTGTATCGCGTAAAAAGACAAAATTCGGCAACGCGATTTACAAAGAGTTAAAACAAAAAGGTTATCAGGTCTTTCCTGTAAATCCACACATAAATAACTATGAAGGAGACACTTGTTATCCAGATTTGCTTTCCATTCCTGAAAAAATTGATGCTGTTGTAGTAAATGTTCCTCCTGCTCAAACAGAAAAAGTTGTAAGAGAAGCGAAAAAAGCTGGGATAAATAAAGTCTGGTTGCAGCAGGGCTCGCAATCAGATGAAGCAGTAAAATATTGTGAAGAGAATGGAATTGATTGTGTCTCGAACGAATGTATTTTAATGTTTGCGCAGCCGACAGCTTTTGTTCATCGTGTTCATAAATGGATATGGGGTACTTTGCGTAAACTGCCCGTATAATGTTTTGTTCTTGTGATTTGTAATTTAATCGTAGGCTCTAATTTGTTTAACATTTTATTTTAACATATTGTATTCAGTCATTCTAAAAAAATCAGCAGACTCGTTTATAAAGCGAAAACACCCATGGATTTTTTCTGGTGCTATAGAACGAGTCGATGGCAATCCCTCAATCGGGGAAACCGTTCAAATTTTTACTTTAGATAAAAAGCTTGTTGGATTTGGAAGCTTTTCACCTTCGTCCCAGATTCGTCTGAGAGTTTGGTCGTTTAATACAGAGGAAGAAATTAACTCAGACTTCTTTAGAAGAAGAATTTTAGCGGCAGCTGAAGTTAGAAAAAAACTTATTGATACTTCTCAGACAAATGCGTTTCGTATTATCAATTCTGAAAGTGATGGAATCCCTGGACTTATTGTTGATCGTTATTCTGATTTTCTGGTTTGCCAGTTTCTTTCTGCCGGAGTTGAGTTTAATAAAGGAATATTAATTGAAATTCTTAGCGAGCTTTTAAAACCTGTCGGAATTCATGAACGATCAGATGTTGAAATCAGAACCAAAGAAGGACTTCAGCCGACACAAGGTTTGCTTAAAGGAAACGTCCCTAATGAGTTGAGTGAAGTTCGCGAAAACGGATTAAAATTTTTAGTTGATATTAAGAATGGACAAAAAACAGGTTTCTATCTTGATCAAAGAGATAATAGAAAGATGCTATCTGAATTCTCAAAAAAGAAGAGTGTTTTAAATTGTTTTTCATACACAGGAGGATTTTCGGTTTATGCACTTGCTTCCGGTTCGGAAAAAGTTACTCAAGTAGAAGCATCATCTTCTGCAATTGATCTTTCTATGAAAAATTTCAAACTAAATAATCTAGATTCGTCTTTAGTTGAAAACATTAACGGAGATGTTTTTGAGGTTCTCAGAAAATTTCGCGACGAAAGAAAAACATTTGATTTAATTATTCTTGACCCACCAAAATTTACCGAGTCTACTTCTCAAATCCAGAAAGCGAGCAGGGGATATAAGGATATTAATTTACTTGCACTTAAACTCCTTAATCCTAGTGGAATTTTATTTACTTTTTCCTGTTCAGGTCATATCTCACCAGAGTTGTTTCAAAAGATTGTTGCAGATGCTGCACTTGATTCAGGAAGAGAAGTTAAAATTATAAAGCAGCTTACTCAGTCTTCAGACCATCCGGTATCACTTAATTTTCCTGAGGGACTCTATCTTAAAGGTCTTGTGTGTTGTGTGAACTAAAGACCGAATTATATTTTGTTAAAAAGTAACTTTTCTTCTTAAAATGCGGTCTCATCCACATTAATATTATCCAATTACTACTCGGATTTTATTTGATAATTGCCAATATTTGGCGAAAGCGAAATTAATTCTTATATAAAAATTTTTGTGAATTTGAAGTTATTTGCAGTAATATTATTAGCAGGACTCTTCCTTTTTGACGCAGTTGGTTATCAGGTGCTTTTTGCGTTTCTGATTTTACAGCAGGCAGAAGAAATGCAGTATTTAATTAGCGAATTCGGCAGCGAATCGCTTGAAGTGATTGTAATAGATTCATTAGTTCAGTATAACTTTTCACAGGTTAATGAAAAAGAATTTTTATATAAAGGAAATCTTTACGACATTAAGTCTAAAGAAATCAAAGATGGAAAAATTATCATTTACTGTAAAAAAGATGAAAAAGAACTTGACTTGTTGAATCATTTCAGCAAAATGAATGATGAAAATAAAACAAATACTTCAAAAAATCCTTTAAGTAGAATTCTACAAAAAACTGTTCAGAATTTATTCTTCACAAGACTGCAATTTTTAGATTCGCTATTTCCTAAAAATAAATTCTACAACACTATAATTTCTCTTTTCTACGAACAGCCAGATTCTTTTCAACTTACACCACCTCCTCAAATTCATTTTTCTTAACTAGTCAGATTAAACTCAAGTAAAATTATTCAACCATCCATTGGTAGAAAATCTTTCTTGCCGGATGATGGCATTGAGTTTTCTTACTTAGTTACTGAAGTTACGCAAACATGTCAAATGTGGTCATTCTGGCTTGTCCAGAATCAAAATTTTTTATCAAGTTAAAAGATTCCGGACTCGCTTCACTCTCCGGAATGACATCCTTGAGTGACTTTATTTAGTTATTAAAAAAATTATTTAAAAGAAATTGAGAAAACAGTGAGATTAAAATTAATTTTATTCATATTCATAATATATTCTTCATTTGCATTTTCACAAGTGAAACTAATCGGTGAAGTAACAGATTCTGAAACCGGTGAAAAATTAGAATCGGCCAATATATTTTTACCAGAATTTCAGCTAGGTACGGTTACAGATAAAAACGGTAGTTACTCAATTGAAAATTTGCCCGAAGGATCATTTAGTGTGCAGTTCAGTTATGTTGGATATAAAAGCAGGATAATTCTTACTTTGCTGAAAGGAAATGAAGTTGAATTAAATGTAAACCTTACGCCATCAAATCTTGAAATAGGTGAAGTAGTGGTTTTAGGAAATAACATTAACGAACTTGAAAAGGTGCCATACAAAGTTGAAAAACTCGAAACTTCCGATATGAGAAAAGAAGGTCTGATAACGCTGAATAGATCTCTGACTCTTTTACCAGGTATCTCTGAACTTTCAGATGGTTTTTCAATTTCTAAAACTGTGGTTCGTGGATTATTTGGGTATCGCGTGGCAGCAATTGTTAGTGGTTTAAGGTTTGATAATCAGGAGTGGCAGAACGAACACGGATTTGGTGTTAACGATGTAGGAATAGGAAGTGTGGAAGTAATCGAAGGTCCTGCAGCATTACTTTATGGTTCGAATGTAATTGGTGGTGCAGTAAATTTTGTTGATCCGAATTTTGCATCCGTTGGAAAAACACTTGCGAATGCAGACCTTCAGTTATTCAGCAATACACTTGGCTAATGCTGATTTTGGAGTTAAAGGTTCGGGCGAAAAATGGAGATGGCAGTTATATGCTGGTGGACAAAGTCACGCAGATTATCTCGACGGCAATGATGAAAGAGTTCCCAACACAAGATTTGCCGGCGAAGATGCAAAGGGAATACTTGGTTATAGTTATGACTGGGGTTATTCAAACTTATCTTATTCGTTTTCTTACCATATCTACGGAGTTGTTGAAGAAGCGGATTTAAATAGTGAAAAAGATAAAGAAGAAGACCACTTTGAACGTGAGTTTGAAGGTCCTCATCATACTATACAAACTCATATCGCCTCTTTAAGAAATTTATTTTTTACCGGTGACTCGAAGATCAAATTGAACCTCGGTTTTCAAAACAATCACAGAATTGAAGAAGAAGGTAGCGAAGAACAAATGATGTTAAGTAAAATTACTCAGGAAGAGGGTGATATGGGAGAACAGGGTGTTATCCTGAACACATTTTCTTATGATGCAGAATGGATTTATCCGGTTTTTTCTGAAGGCGAATTAACTTTAGGAACACAAGGACAATTTCAGGGAAATGAAAATGAAGGTGGAAGAATCCTCGTCCCAAATGCTGATATGAATGAATTCTCTGGCTTCGCATATCTTAAAAAGAATTTTAATAAATTTCTTTTTGAAGGCGGTGCCCGTTACGATTTCCAGAAGATAGAAACTACTGAAATGGGCGAACCCGGTGAAGAAGCATACTTTGCGAAGATAGATAAAGATTACAATACCTTTAATGGTGCGATAGGCGGCTCACTTTTTCCTGATGAAAACTGGATAATTAAATTAAATGCTGCATCAGGTTTCAGAGCACCAAACCTTGCAGAGCTTGCATCAAATGGAGTTCACGAAGGAACAACTCGTTACGAAATTGGTGATTCAAATCTTGAAAGTGAGCAAAACATTCAGGGCGATCTGGGAATAACATTTGTTTCAAAAATTGCGAAAGTAACGTTGAGCGCATTCAACAATCATATAAACAATTACATTTATCTGAATCCGACTGGTGAAACAATCGACTCGAATGATGTTTATCGTTTTGTGCAAACCAATGCCGATTTACGCGGAGGCGAATTTAGTATTGATGTAAAACCGCTCGATTAGCTTGATCTCAGTGGATCTTACTCTACGGTTATCGGAAAAAGATCTGGTGACAGTCATCTTCCTCTTATGCCGGCAGATAAAAATGTAGCAACTGTTAAATTTCTTTTACCAGATCTTTCATCAATCAACAATTTATTTTTTCTGTTAAGAAGCAGAAGCAGTCTCGAGCAAAACAGAAATGCATCAAACGAAACTACAACACCGGCGTACACATTGCTTGATGTTGGTCTTGGCGGAATAATAAGTTTTAGTTCAGTTCCTCTTTCAGTTACAATTAATGCTACCAATGTATTAAACGAAGTCTATGTTGATCATTTGAGTTTATTAAAACCCTTGGGAGTATATGATATGGGAAGAAATATAAGTCTAGCGCTGAGCGTTCCATTTGCCGTTAACTAATAATCTGAATTTTTCTGAATAAGTGTAGGGAACTGTGTTTACAGTTCCCTTTTTTAATTAATATGTTTAAATGTTGAACCGAAGTGAGCCGATGAAGTTTCTTCCCGCAGCTGATATTCCTGAAGAATATGGTCGGTATCGCTTATCAGTGATGTTTTCTACACCAAGATATAATTCAAAATTTTCGAAAAGTTGATAACTAAACTTTAGATTTAACGTATACCAGAAAGGTTGATATGGATTTCCGTTTGCATCTTTTGCATAGATATAATCCTTTTCTTGTTCACTTGGTGCCAGGTCTTCATATTTTATTTCACCGTTATAGACTGCATAGAGATTAGCCTCAATCTTTTTCATCCTGAAAATAAACTCTGTTTTTCCAAACCATGGTGCTGCATGTCTTAAAGGGACCTTATTACCAGCATCATCTTCCTCCTCTCCTTTTTGATAATTAAAACTGCTTCTTAAATTAAAATGCTCTGCAAAATTCAGATCAATCATAACTTCAATTCCCCAAATGTGTGCAAATGCAGCGTTTTGAATTGCCTGAACTTTACTCATTTCACCATTGTAAATTATACTGTCCATTCCGTTAAGTGTATAATCACGTCTTACCAAAGCATTATCGAGATATGTATAGTATCCGGTAATATCGAATTCTGCTACATCCTGAAAAATTTTAGTTAAGCTTAGTTCTGCATTGTAAGCGTACTCAGGTTTTAAATTGGGATTTGGCACAACTACTGCACCTGGTTCTGAATCAAATACTTTTCCCATATCATCAATATTTGGTGCTCTGAACCCTGATGCAAGATTAAAATTGATCTGCCAATCATGTGTTGGATGCCAAACTAATCCAGCAGTACCGGTTAATGCACCGTTTCGCTGCTCAGCAGTCGTAAATGGAAATGGAAAGAAAGTTGTGTCGAATGTTGCATCTAATGTTACATAATTATAACGAATACCAGCCTGCAAAATATACTGCGGACTAAACTTATTTTTGTATGTTATATAAGCACCATAAGAATTCCAGGTAGAACCATCGGGATATCTTGAAGGTCCGGGGAATATTTCACCGGTAACAATATTCTCTGAATTACCAGTTGACTCAACTTTATTTAGCACTACTTCAACACCGTAATATAAATTTGATTTCTCATTGATTTCTTTAATCAAATCGAGGTTCGTTGAGAAGGCATTAACCTTTTCTGTATTGTTTGTCTTGTCAACAGCGTTAAGATTTCTGTCGTGTCTGCTTTCTTCAAAATTCTGATATGCAACCATCAATTTAGATAAGTCAAATATTGAATTAGCCGAGTAGTTCGTAATCATTAAATTATTCATCATCCATTTTTGCGGTCCGTAGTACCATTCTGCAGAACGCAAAGTATTACCTCTCGGACGTATTAATCTGTCATACCTGGAGTAGTCTGAGGTTGTTGAATAATGAAATGCATATTCAAATTCCCATTCATTAACAGGAGAGAACAAAATTTTCTGCATAAGGTTTACTTGATGGTATCCTGATGGAACTTGCTCCTTGGGATCCGGATTAATAACAACTGAATCTTTACTTTTAATTCTGGTTTGATAAGTTGGTCTGAGATAATCATCGGGACCGTTTGAACCCATAACCAGATTATCAAAATCAGAGTATGAGGCACTAGTAAGAAATCCCCACTTGTTCAATCCGATATTAAAATGCACGTGACCGGTTTTTTCCAGATCGGCAGATGAGAATCTTCCCATTACCCCGGCATTCAACATAACGTTTTCACCCAAAGAAAGTCTTGGAGATAAAGTGTGAAAATTCATCACTCCGCCAATTGCATCGCTTCCATAAATCACAGAACCAGGCCCGAAAATAATTTCAGTATGGCTTAGTGAATTTGCATCGAGTGAAATTACATTCTGCAGATTGCCGCTTCTGAAAATAGCTGTGTTCATTCTTACGCCATCAACTACAATTAATAACCTGTTGGTAGCAAAACCTCTTATCATCGGGCTTCCGCCGCCAAGCTGACTTTTTTGAACGAAAACATTGCCAGACATTTCAAACATGTCTGCTGTAGTCTGCGGATTTTGAAAATCAACATGGCGTGGTGTGATTACTTCTATTGTATTCGGAACTTCACTTTTATTTTCTTCCCATCTGTTAGAGCTAACAACTACGTTATCAAGTGAAATAGTGGTTTCCTTCATTAGCACAATGAAGTTGTTCTCTTTAAGATTTGAAAATGTGGTTTCAAACTTTTCGTATCCTAAAAGGCGAAAGACCATTTTTTTATTTTTATCCAACTTCTCGATGTTAACTTTACCATTTGAATTGGTTAATAGTGCTCTGTTTGGATCTGAATTATAAACCGACACAAGCTCAAGTGGATTTTGTGTGGTCTGATCTTTTACTGTTATAATTTGTGCATGTAATGAAACAGCAAAGATTAATAACAAAAATATTTTCATTTTAATTCTTTTTAATTAGTTAAGTACGATACATTCACAGCAATGAAATTAAAATGTATTGCTTATGATTAGATATATTTAATATTCTTAGGATAAAAATGGAGTTGTGTTATGATCGGGGAGGTGGTGTAGATGAAGGATGCACCCCATCTAAAATTTTAAAAGGAGTATTTGTAAAATATTTACTTTCTGCATACTCAGAAGATTTGTCTTCTGTTTCAAGAGGTTTTGAATAAAGATGACTAAAAGAATAACATAAGCTTTCTAAATCTTCCTCTTTATCGGAATCTTCATTAATTAATTTTTTAAAGTATTTGTCAAAGTAGGAATAGAGCTCCGATTCCTTTTCATCCTGAACACAATACAAATAAACACAATCTCCGTTTACTTCTTTTTTGAAGACATCGTACATAATGTTTTGATAGCGAAATTCGTCATCTTCCAACCACTGAATATTTATAGTGCCTGAATTCAAATCGCTTTTATTAAATTTAAATGAAACCAAATCCGTTTCGGATAGATCATTGAGCATGATCTCAACAATTTCAGCTTGATACTTGGCTTGAAATATTTTTAAAAAAACAAATTGAATTATTCCGTGAGAGATAATCAGGAATAGCATGCCAACCGAAATCATTTCTTTTATTCGCATCGATTTGCAGGTTGTGGAGTTAAAAATATGAAGAGCACATAAAAAGCATTAATCCTTTTACTTAAGTTAATATTTTTCTTGAAAAACTTTTCTTGTGATTCAGCTAAAATTCATTTCTTGTTATATTTTAATGAATTATAAAGGGAACGGCATAATAGTTGTTTACTGTTCATTAGAAACATTTGATTAAGACAATTTTGAATTTTAACAAGGAAATAGCTAACTGTTTTTGTATTTTTGACCTGAAGAATTAATGTTTTAATTGAAAAAGGTAATTTCAATATTACTTTCCTTCCTTATCTTTTTGAGTACCAGCGGGTATGTCCTTATCTATGTTGAACGATTAGCAAATAATAAAATTGAAATGCGAGCGATACTAACCTCTAAGCAGAATTCATCCCCTCTGTTAAAATTAAAATTTGCAAAGAACGAATTCTTCCGGGATTTGAATTGGAAGGATGAGTATGAATTTGAATTCAATGGTGAGATGTATGACGTTGCTAAGATTGAAAGAAGCGGTGATAATGTTTTCATTTATTGTATCCGGGATAAAAAAGAAGAGCTGTTGATTTCAAATTATGAAAAAGTTTCCGGGACAAATTCAGAGAAAGATAAAATTGCATCCGGTCCGCAAACATCATTAATTCATTTACAACTCATTGCCATACAGAACGAATTATTTTCATATAAACGAATAACCGACTTATTTCTTTTTTCTGATAGCTATATTAATAACTACCATTCAATCTATCAACAATCCCCGACACCTCCACCGAAGACCTCTTAGCATCATCTTTAAAGCAGAATTGATCCTCGAAAAAAGTTTAGTAATGAACTAATTATATAATTATTAAACAGAGAGATTTTCTGTACTGTTTTTATTGAAGAAAATAACAGAGGAAATAATTTTATAAAGGTATTTAAAAATGAAAAATCTTATACTTTCATTATTTGTTTTGTTTTACGTTACTTCGGTGTTAAAAGCACAAAACGAAAATGCAGATACACTTAAAAACGTGACACTGCAAGATGTTATTGTTAAAGCTAACAGGCTTCCTATAACTTTAAAAAGTAATCCCGGATCAATATCTATCGTAACTCCTGAAATGATTACACTTATGCCCAAAACTATTGGAGCAGAAGAAGCATTAAGATTAGTGCCGGGTGTTAGAATTGATAATCAGCACGGTGGCGAGCGGGTTCATATCTCTATACGGGGACAAGGGATTCTCACAGAACGAGGTTTACGTGGTATTGGTGTAATGTTAGATGGTATCCCGGTCAACGATCCTTCCGGGTTTGCACCTGATTTATATGATGTTGACTGGCCAACAGTGAAAAACATTCAGGTTTTAAGAGGTCCTGCTGCCGGTTTATACGGTTGCGGCAGTTCAGCGGGAATACTATATATTACCACTAATGATGGTGGTTCTATTCCAATAGAAGGTGAATATAGTCAGGTAATTGGATCAAACAAATTTTTCAAAGAACTGGCTCAAGTTGACGGTACACAAGAAAACATTAATTATCGTTTAAGTTTTTCTAGAGAAGATGGTGATGGATATCGTGATCATCAGGCATTCTGGGGTAATAAGCTGTATGAAAAAATCAATTTTACACCATCAGATAAACTGAGAATTACTCAAATAGTTTCTCATACTGATTACTTTCATCAGAATCCGGAAGGATTAAATCGCCAGCAATTTGATAACTTAAAGCAAGCTAACCCTGATGCAAATCCATTCAATGAATACCAAAAAACTAATCGAACAACTTTAGGACTTTTTGGCTCGTACACAATAAATGAAATGAACGATTTTGAGGTTACTCCGTTTTATCGCTACTGGAACTATAAAGAAACAAGCAATAAAGCAGCAGAGTACAGGAATATTACAAATCCTGGTGTAAGTGCTCAATATAACCTGCATCTCACCTCAGGAAATGTGATGAATAATTTTAGTGTTGGAACCGATTTAAAATGGCAGAACATTGGTATGTACAAATTGCAAAGCGGAAGCGATCCTAACCGGGTTGAAAGTACGGATGAAACAAACATAGAAACAGATAGCTTGTTAGCTAACCAGATAATTTATCAGCAAAGTACCGGTTTGTTTGCTCTATATAAATTAGACGTTGAGAAGTTTAATTTGATAGGGAGTATTCGGTACGATAATATTACGAATGAACTGACAGATAAAATGGTAGGACTGGATTCTTCAAAAACCACAAAAGACTTCTCTAAACCATCTTATAGAGTTGGTGCAAGTTATGGTTTCCTGAACGAATTTAATTTGTTTGCTAGTTGGAGTACGGGATTTATTCCTCCATCTACTGAAGAATTAGCAAATAACCCGGTAGGATATTCCGGATTTAACACACATTTAACCGCAGCAACTTCAAACAGTTTTGAAATTGGTGCACGTGGATTTTTTAGCGACAAATTATATTATGAGCTTACTGGCTTTATAATGGATACAGAAAATGATTTCTTCCGCTTCAAACAATCAGGCAGAGGAAACCAGGAAGTATTCTACGGTAATGCAGGGAACAGTAAACGTTATGGTATAGAAACTTTTATTTCTTACAACATACTTCATAATTTAAGCTTGCAGCTTGCTTATACTTACGCTGATTACAGATACACTTCAGCAACAGTTGACCCCGTATATACTGATACTAATTATGTATTAACAACTCCCCCTGCAGAAGGACAATACCTGCCTAATTCACCGAAGCATCAGCTTTATTCTGAAGTTGCATACTCTCCGATCAAAAGCATCAGAATTACTTTAAGTGGTGAGTACCAATCCAAATGGGCAATTTATACTGATGCGAAAGCTTATAATAATGAGTTAGATCCTGAAATCTACCAGAACTGGCAGGATGGATTTACTAAATTCAATGCTGAAATTTCTTATTTATGGGATCTTGGTGTACTGAATGGTGCATTAAGTCTTTCAGTACGTAATTTCACTGATGAACAATATATGGCATTCACAGAACCAGACCCTGACGGCAATTCGTATCAACCGGGGCCGGGAAGAGAATTCTTCGGAAACCTGAGGATAAAATTTTAATTAATCTGAGTTAAGTTTTGGTGAAATAATTATCCGGGTCAGTTTGCTTGAGCTGATTGATCCGGTTTTTATTTTTGATTACTGTGATATTTCTTTCAAAGAAAGTTAATTTTACAGTGTGAAATATTAATTTATTGAATCACTACCTGCAGGTAATATAATGAAGAACATTTTTACAATAACCTGTGCGTTAATCCTTTTATTATCCATTCAATTTTTCCCTCAGGAGGAAGAAAAAGAAAAGGCAGATACTCTCGAATATGGATTAGAAGAAGTTACTATAGTTGGAACAAGAACAAAGGAAAAAATTATAGACATACCTTATTCAGTATTCAGTGTTGAAAAAAAAGAATTAATGTTTGGCAAAAAAGTATCTGCCAAAAGTGTTCTTGCTGATGTTCCCGGATTATTCCTCCAATCCAGATATGGAACCAGCGATCTCAGAGTTTCAATAAGAGGTTTTGGTAACCGTTCCAATACCGGTATAAGAGGCGTTAGAATTTTACAGGACGGCATACCGGAATCGGAACCAGATGGGGAATCTGTATTGGATGCTATTGATTTTACATCACTCGGAGGAGTTGAAGTTGTAAAAGGAAACCTGTCATCTTTGTATGCCAATGCACCCGGTGGAGTAATTGATTTTAAAACTGATATTTATTTCCCTGACGAATATGTGTCGAGCACCAACCAGTTTGGTCAATACGGGTTCAGACAAAATGGTTTTAAATTAGGATTAAAGAATGACGAAAACCGTTTCTTCCTTTCTTACTACTACCGTAATCTTAATGGCTACAGAAACCACAGCGATGAATATCAGCATCTTCTTAATTCAGTTTATGAAGGTTATCTTGGTACAAGATCGAGCATAACTGTTCTTGGAAATTATGTAAATGGTTTTAACAGGATTCCCGGTTCCCTCACAAAAGAAGAATATGAAAGTGACCCGTTTATGGCAAGTCCGATTGCTGAAGCTTTTAACTTCAGAAGAATTACCAGGAAGGGGAGACTAGCTGTTAAGTACAGAACAGGTTTCGGCGCAATGGATGCGAATGAGTTAGAAATAACAGGCTATGGCGGAATTAAAGAACTGGAAAAAGTAGATAATGAATTTTATACCCTTTCAACAAGATATTCACTGGGAGCATTAATCCGCTATGCAAACAGAAGTGTAATTGTCGGCCGTCAAAATACTTTTACCGCCGGAATGGACTATGCATATCAGTCGGGACCTGTAAACGCTTTCGAAAATATCGGGGGAAACCGCGGTCTTTCGGTCGAGAATGAATTTGATTCCAATGTCAGCAACATTGGTTTCTATTTTCTTGATCACTATAATATTCTTGAACAGAAACTTGATTTGTTCTTTTCAAGCAGGTATGATCTGAGCGTTTTCAGTAACGATATTTTTATTCCTTATGGTTCAGTTGATTCATCAAGAACATTTAATGCTTTTACTCCTAAAATCGGACTCAACTTTAAAATAACTCCCGAAATTGCTCTTTACACTTCGTATGGACTAAGCTACGATTTTCCCGCTTTAACCGAACTCGAAAATAATCCGCTTTCATCAAATCCGCGCTACACTCTTAATCCGGATATTGATCCATCTAAATCAGATAATTTTGAACTTGGAATTAAAGGAAACTTGTTTAATTCCGGGTCTGACTTTATGAAAAAAGTGATTTTTGATATTACAGGTTTTTATTACAAAATTACAGATGAGATTGTACCATTCATAATTAATCAAAAAACTTATTTTAGAAATGCTGCTAAAACAAACCGAAAAGGTGTTGAGATAGGAATTAAAACCGAGCCTTTCGAAGAAACTGAAATGGTAGTGAATTATACTTATACTGACTTTAAATATGACGAGTTTCTAACCACCAATTATACTCCTTCTGGACAAGTGCAAGAAGATTACTCCGGTAACTACGAGCCGTCAGTTCCAAAGCAAATTATAAATTTTATATTCAATTATGATTTTGAAATCACCGATGACATATCAGGATTACTGCAGTGGGATTGTGACTATATTGCAAAACTTTATGTAGATGATGCTAATTCGGCTACTGCCCCCGACTATTTTTATGGCAATATTATGCTTGGTGCAGCTTATAATACAGATTTAATTGGTCTTGTTTTTTACGTAGGCGTTAATAATATTTTTGATAAAAGGTACGTGGGTTTTGTAAATATTAATGACTATTATGAAAGATATTATGAAACAGGCGAACCGAGAACTTTTTATTCAGGGTTGAACTTTAATCTTAAATTCTAAGAGAGAATATGCCTAAAGCGTTATTATTATTTATAGTAGCTTCATTTGCTCATTATGTTTTCGCTCAAACAGAACTGAATGTTGAGAAGTTCAGGATATACCCAAGCTCGGTTACACAAACAGAACCTGTTGCCGTGGTGCATCCTCTTAACAATCAATTATTATTTGTAAGCGCTGTTACGCTAAATACTTCCAATGCATTTAAGAGTGAAGGTGTTTACGTTTCTACAGATGGTGGCTTGAACTGGAACGGAAGCGATACCTGTAATGGTGCGCTTATTTTTAATCATGGCGGTGATCCGGGTATTGCTATCACTGAGTCAGGCAGATTCGTTCTGTCTCATATCGGCGATATTTTCCCCGGAGTCTACACACATTATTCTACAAATTTAGGAATTGACTGGTCGCCTGCATTTACAGTTACTAATACTCAAACCGGTGACAAAGGAACCATGGCAATAGATAATTCCAGTCAAAGTAGCTTTAAAGGAAGAATATATCTTACGTGGACTGATCTAGTAAATCTTTCCCCGACAGTCTGTGCTTTTACAACGGACGAAGGTGAAACATGGAGTACTCCAAAAGTTGTTAATCCCAATCCACCAGTGCGTTGCGTCGGAGGTTCTGTGGCGACTTCAAACGACGGACGCGTTTATGTCTGCTGGTCAGGTATTACTATAAACTTACCGTTTAAAGAAGACTTTGCAGGGTTTTCTATCTCATCAGATGGAGGCAACAATTGGAACACTCAGCAGAATATTTTTGATATGAATGGAATCAGCGGAACTTTGGCTTCTAAAGAAGGAATTAAGGTTAACGGATTACCGCAAGTTGCGGTAGATAATAACGGGGGAATTAGAGACGGTTGGATTTATATAGTTACTACTGAGTTTGATATCGCACCTGCAGGAAATGACCCTGATATCTTATTGCGTCACTCAACTGATGGCGGACAAACCTGGTCTACGGCGACCAGAGTAAACCAGGATCAGATTAATAATGGAAAAATTCAGTACTTCCCTTCTCTTGAAATCGATGACGAAGGCGCACTTAATATTCTCTTTTATGATGACCGAAATACAACATCAGATTCTACAGATGTTTTCTTAGCACGCTCCACTGATGGGGGAAATACCTGGATGGAATTTTCAATTAAGAATTCAAGATTTAAACCTAAACCAATTGTTGGTGGGGCTTCTGCGTACCAGGGAGATCACATCGCACTTCTTGCTGTCGGTGATAAATTATATGCATTGTGGATGGCCGATTATTCGGGCATTTACCAGGTGTGGCTGGCTATTGTAGATAGAAATGCATTATCGGTTGAAGACAGACTGGATCAACCAGTTCATAGTTTTGCTTTGTTTCAAAATTATCCAAATCCATTTAACCCATCTACCACAATCAGGTATGCGATAGAAAAGGAAAGTGTAGTACAGTTAAAAATATATGATGTGCTCGGCAATTCTATAGCAACTCTTGTTAATGAAGTAAAGCCAACGGGAATTTACGAGGTTTCTTTCGATGCAAGCAACCTCCCAAGTGGGATTTATTTGTATAGATTAATAACCAAAGAATTTTCAGAAACAAAGAAACTTATTTTACTCAAATAAAAAACAGCTTTTAGGAATTTTATTCTTTTTCTAAATCTGAGTTTTTTACATTGATGATAAAAAATTGAATTACTGTTAAGAGTATTTGCAGTCCTTTTTTTCTTAAAGATATTAATCATACTTTTCTAAAACAAAACAGTTGAATTTATTTCCTTAACTTAAAAATGAAATTCACCAGAGTTATTTCTTCCCTCGTCATATCTATTCTAATAACATTTAATTTTTCTTTCGGTCAGAACGGAAGCACCAGTCCATTCAAATTAGATTTTACTAAGGAAGCGATATTGCTTGGAAGCGGAGCCGCTGTTGGGGCAACGGCTTTACTCATCATTTCGAACCTTGATCCACTTACAATGGAACAGATTAACGATTTGAATCCCGATGATGTAAACAGTTTTGACAGACAATTTATAGGACCATTGCATCCGGATCATGCAGGTGATATTTTGCTTGTAGGATCATATCTGCTTCCTTTAACATTTTTAGCTGTTGATGATACAAGAAAAGATTTTTGGGATCTTGGTTTAATGTACGGAGAAGTTCTTTTAATCAATGCGGGCCTCACAGGAATAGTTAAAGGTACGGTGACACGTATCAGACCATTTGCTTATGATAGCAATACACCAATTGAAAAAAAAACAGATACCGATGCGAGAGTTTCATTTTATTCCGGTCACACATCATTTACGGCTTCAGCCTGTTTTTTTACTGCAAGAGTTTTCAGCGAATATTTAACTGATAATACAGCAAAAATTTTAATATGGAGTGCAGCAGCTATCTATCCGGCAGTTTCAGGAATATTAAGGGTTAATGCACATTCGCATTTCCCGACAGACGTTATTGTCGGATATATAGTCGGAGCCGCTATTGGGTATTTAATTCCCGAACTGCATAAAAGTAATAAGGAAAATAATATCTCACTTCAATCTTCAGGAAATTTGCACAACCCGGTGTTGAGTATTCAGATAAAATTTTAAAAGCAATCCGAGGTAAATAATGCAAACACTAATACAGGTAGTCTGTTCAGATAAAAAGTCTCTTCGTGATGTAATTGCTCACGATGAAAAACTGCGGAAGTATAATTTTTATGTTGAAGCAAAACAAAAACCCGGCAGGAGTCCCGGCTGGGCGAAAATACACAGCGTCAATCCAGATGTGAGAGGAGCTATAAATATAAGCTGGCAATCCAGAGTGAAAATTCTAACCTGCAGAGTAATAACAAAAGGGACCGGGAAACCTGCAACAATAATAGGTGATTTTGTGAAATATCTCCTTGCCAGATTTTCAAGAAGCATTGAATCTATTATTATCGTCCCAAGATAGAATTGTAATTATTAATTAAGTTTAATCTTTTTAAGAACAAATAAACTTAAGAGAGAAACAAAACTCATAAATAAAAAGGCTGGTGGGTATCCGTAACCGGTTATAATGTTTCCCGCCGCCCAGACTGACCAGGCTTCGCAGCCGTTTGTTGCTGCCATATATGTGCTGAATTGAGTCCCCCCGATTTTTGGATTTGTCAAATCCATGAACAGTGCATAAGAAGATGCTGTAAACAATCCAACAAAAAAATACATTACTATAAAACCTGAAAAGAAACCAGTAGCAGCAGATGAACTGTTGACATAGTCGTATATCGAAATAAAAATTATAGATGCAACAAATCCGGATAAAAATATTCCAACAGCTTTTTTCCTATTTACTTTATCTGATACATATCCACCTATCAATCCACCAATAAACATTGCCATAACAACAGGCGCAGCGAAGAAAATCCCAATCGTTTCCTGATTAATATTAAGATCTGTTAAAAAAGGACCCGCGAGTCCACCTGCTGCTTCAAATGCCGTTGCCGACGTAAGTGCAAATAAAATTGCAAGCCACGTATTTTTTTCACGAAAGCTGAGAGAAAAGTTGCTTTTGAAAACTTCGAACTGATTTTTTGTTACTGCTTCAAAGACCGGTTCTTCTACAAAGAGTAAAAGCGACATGGCAGAAAAAATCATTACCACTAGTAAAATCAACATATAACCTAAACCTAGTGCATAAGCTATAATTAATGTCCCCCCGCCGAAGATACTCCTACCGATTAGCATACCAGCATTCATAAACCCGTTTAGTTTTCCTCTTTCATTTTTTGCAATAACATTTATAACCATTGCATCTATTGAAACATCCTGAGTGGCGGCAGCAAATGAGTGAATGAAAAGGAATATTCCCCAGATAAAAAAATTATTCTGCGGAGGTATAAAAATTAGAGGAAGTAAAGCCAGTCCCATTAACGATTGTGAAATAAATATCCAGAATTTATATCCTCTTCTTTCATTTCTTAATGAATCTATAAGTGGTGCCCAAAGGAATTTAAAAATCCACGGCAGAACCAAGATTGCAATCAAAGATGTAATTGAATCAATTGCTACGTTCTCTCTTCGCAGGAGTGTTGGCATTGCCCACCATATAAAACCAATTGGAGCCCCCTCGGTCAGGTAAAATGCTGTTACAAGAAATATCCTTCCGCTTTTCGAACTGAGCAGGTTCATAATTATAATTTATGCATATGATCGATTAAAATCCCGGAGGGATATAATTATTATAGAAAGTTATTTTGGTTTAGGTAAAAGCCCTACCGGGTATTCATTTTAGCTCCCTTCTCACATCTAAGAAAACCTGAAAGTCCGCTTTCCATTAATTGAAAAGAATTATTTGAAAACAGCCTTATTTTGACTGTTTCGGTCTAATAATTACTTGTCCTTTGTGGAATATTTTTTGAAATTAACCGGCGACCACTGGATCGGGGAATTTCCCGGGGGTTCTCTTCAGGGGAGAATTTTTTTATTAAATGAAAGCGATCGTTTCTGATGTTAGAACTTAAACTTACCGAAGAGCAGCAGATGCTGCGTGAAATGGTGAGGGACTTCACCAACAATGAGATAAAACCCATCGCTGCAAAAATAGACCAGGAAGCAAAAATCCCCGAAGACTTAATTAAAAAGATGGCTGAGCTAGGTTTTCTTGGTATCTCTTTCCCTGAAGAATACGGCGGCGGTGGAATGGGTGAAGTTGGTTACTGCCTGATGCAGGAAGAGATTGCACGTGGTTGCATGTCTACTGCAACATTCATAGGTGCACATCAATCAATCGGTTCTAATGCAATTTATCTTGGCGGCAGCGAAGAGCAGAAGAAAAAATATTTAACACAACTTGCGAGCGGAGAAAAGATAGCTGCATTCTGTCTAACTGAAGCTCAGGCTGGTTCCGATTCATTTCATCTGAGAACCAAAGCTGATCTGGAGGGAGACGAATGGGTAATAAATGGTGAAAAACTCTGGATTACTAACGGAAGTATTGCCGGCATACTTTCTCTTTTTGCGAGAACCGAAAAAGGGATAAGCGCATTTATAGTTGAAACAGATACGCCCGGCTTTAAGGCTGGTCCTCCGGAAAAGAAAATGGGAATTAAAGGAAGCGTGACCAATGCATTAAGTTTTGAGAACGTACGTATTCCTAAAGAAAATTTAATGGGGAGAGACGGAAGAGGATTTTTAATAGCAATGAAAACTCTCGATGCGGGAAGACTTGGTTTAGGTGCAGCCTGTCTGGGTGTTGCAAAAGAGATGCTGGAACTTTCAACAATTTATGCAAAAGAGAGGAAACAATTCGATCACCCGATAAGCTTTTTCCAGGCGGTGCAGTTTATGCTTGCTGAGATGGCGACGATGATTTTTAATATGGAATCTATTGTTTACAGAACCGCAACCGACTACGATTTTGGTAAAGACATATCAACAAAGTCTGCAATGGTTAAACTTTATTGTTCTGATTCTTTAGATGAGGTTGTTGACCTGGCAATGCAGATACACGGAGGAATGGGTTATTCCCAGGAACTTTCTATAGAAAGATATTACAGGGATTCAAGAATAAACCGGATTTTTGAAGGTACGAATGAGATTCAAAAAGGAATAATTGCAAGAGATATTCTTAAAAAAGGCGGAAAAATTTTTTAATTTTGTAACAGGGTTTAATTATGAATTTAACCGACGAATCAACAACCGGTGTTTCTGAGAAAACCGGGGAAAAAAGAAAAATGAGCAATAAAAAATTATTTTACTACCGGATTTTTGACGACAAAGAAAAACTGAATTATTTGAAAAGTTCGTTATCGCATGAGGAAGTTGAACACTGGCTGAGAGAATATGAAAGGACCCATCAAAAATATTTTAATCCGGAGTTTATCAGTTATCTGCATGAGCATGACCCTGAAGCAGAAATTATTGAAATAAGCGACATATCATATTAATTCCCACCCAATATTTTATGTCGTTTGATTATTCCCGGCATCCTGTACGGTTAATTGCTGTCTTCCGCCGGGAATAATTTTTTGTATAGAGCTTAATTAAAAAACCTTATGAAAGATTTTATCTTCAAACCCTTTGGTGAAATGTCAGAAGCTGACTACTCCACAGTTGGTTTTAAATCCGGTCTAGAAATCCATCAACAGCTATTAACAGATAAAAAATTATTTTGCCGTTGTCCAGCAGGTATATACAGCGAAAACTATGATGCTGAGATTCTAAGACATATGAGACCGACTCTGTCTGAATTAGGCGTGTATGACGGCACTGCGTTGATGGAGTTCAAAACAAAGAAAGAAATAATATACAGGATTAACAGGAACACAGTTTGTACTTACGAAATGGATGATACTCCGCCCTTCCTGATTAACGAAGATGCACTCGATATTGCTCTCGGAATGGGAATGCTTTACAATTGTAAGTTAGTTGATGAACTTCACATTGCCCGCAAACAATACTTGGACGGAAGTATTCCAACGGGTTTTCAACGTACAGCAATTTATGCTGTGGATGGATGGATACCATTCAAAGACAGGAAAGTAAAAATTGTTCAGATGTCAATTGAAGAAGATTCCTGCAGGGAAGTTTCTGATTTTTCTCACAATAGAATTTATCTGACCGATCGGCTTGGAATGCCGCTGATAGAAACAGTTACAGGTCCTGATATGCGTACTCCTTATGAAGTTGCAGAGGTTGGCTGGATTTGCGCTAAGCTTGTACGAAGCACTCACAAGGTCAGGAGAGGAATTGGTGCAGCAAGACAGGATGTAAACGTTAGTGTTGAAGGCGGAACCCGAATTGAAATTAAAGGTGTCCCTAAGATTGGTATGATTCCACTCTTAACACATAACGAAGCTATGCGTCAATGGAATCTTCTGAAGTTGAAGGAAGAGCTAAAAAAAAGAGGAATTACTAACGAAACATTCAAAACTGAAGATTACGATATAACTTCACTTATTAAAAAACCTCACTACGTCCCACTGAAAAATGCCGTTGAAAGTAAACTCAAAATCAGTTGTGTGGTTCTTAAGGGATTCAAAGAACTTTTACGATGGCAGACCCAACCAGACACTTATTTTTCAAAAGAAATATCAGATCGTGTCAGAGTTATTGCCTGTTTATCAACTATTCCGAACCTGATTCACTCCGACAGTAGAACCGATACTCTATCATCATCCGATTGGCAAAAAGTAAAAAAGTATGCTGAAGCCACAGATGACGATACTCTGATAATTGTCTGGGCAAGTTATGACGATATTCAAACTGCCGTTAATGAAATTATTATTCGTGCAAAAGAAGCTACGATTGGCATTCCTTCAGAAACAAGGCAAGCGCTCAGCGATGGCACAAATGGTTTCGAGAGAATTCTACCCGGTGCAGACAGAATGTATCCCGACACTGATCTACCTCCGAAACAAATTGAAGCGGATAGGATTAATAAAATTAAATCCTGGATGCCGGAACAATTCTGGAAAAGACAAGCGTGGTACAAAGAGCTCGGCGTTCCTGCTGATACAATTGATGAGCTTTCAATTTCAAAATATGCCGAGCTATTTAAAAAAGCTTTTACTGAGTGGAAGATAAATCCTGTAACTGCTGCGGTCGTTTTAATCCAATATCCTAAACGATTAAAAAAAAGATATTTCAACAATGATTTTATTGATGAAGAAATAATGTCGTCAATTCTCAAAGCTTATGCTGATGGTAAGCTTACTGCTGATTTTATTCTTAATGCGTTAAAGTATTCTCTTGAACTTGGAATGTTTGTCGAAGAAATCATTCCAAAGTCAATCAGTGATAAAGAACTTGAGAAAGAAATCTTACTTGTGGAAGAACAGATGCATAAGATGAAGTTTATTAAAAAAGAAAAAGCTGTTAGTATAATGATGGGAATTTTAATGAAAAAGCTTCGGGGAAGAATAAGTGCAAAAAAGGTTGCTCAGAGAGTTAGTAGCCTTCAGAAGGATTTCAAGAGTGTCAAACAATAACGATTACAAAGGTTACAAGGGACAAGCTTTAGAAACCTTGCAAAGGTTCAACGCGCTTGTCTGGAGTGATGTTGAAATAAGTACAGCAGATGGAGACTTCAAAGGTCTCATCCTTCCAAGATCAGAAACTGCTGACGAATATCATATTGTTTTGAAAATTCCGGTCGGTTATAATATTGGTATAGCTGCAAAAAGAATTCAATCAATTAAAATTCTTGGAAGAAAAGAAGCTCATTATAAAATTCCCGAAAAAGAATTTCCTTACGATCCTAAAAAACCAAGAGTAAAACTTCTTGGTACCGGTGGTACAATCGCGAGCAGACTTGATTATAGAACAGGTGCAGTCATTCCTGCTTTCTCACCGGGTGAACTTTATGGCTCAGTTCCCGAACTTGCAGATTACTGCAACCTTGAAACTGAAAAACTTTACGGAGAATTTAGTGAGAACATTGGACCAAAACATTGGAAAGGTGTTGCTGAAGCTATTGGCAGAGAAATAGAAAAAGGTGTTCAGGGTATTGTGATCGGGCATGGCACAGACATAATGCATCACACCGCAGCAGCATTATCTTTTATGGTTCAAAATTCTCCCGTGCCAATTGTTATGGTTGGTTCGCAGCGTTCAAGTGACAGACCTTCCTCTGATGCAGCGCTCAATTTAATTCACTCTGTCAAGACTGCGGCGGAGAGCGATATCGCTGAAGTTATGGTTTGTATGTTTGGTCCAACATCCGACATTTACGCCCTTCTTCACCGCGGAACACGTGTAAGAAAAATGCACTCAAGCTATCGTTCTACATTCAGGACTATAGGGGACATTCCAATTGCAACTGTAAGCAGAGAAAAAATTACTCCGTTACGCAACGATTATAAGAGGAGAAGAAAAGACAAAGACGTTATAATCAATCCGGTATTTGAAGAGAAGGTGAGCATCGTTTACTATTATCCCAATATGCAGCCTGATATTATTGATTCTCTAATAGATAATGGTTACAAAGGAATTGTGATTGCAGGAACCGGGCTGGGACATGTAAATAAGCCAATGTATCCGGCACTAAAACGCGCAAAGGAAAAGAATGTTGCAGTTTATATGACCGTGCAAACTTTGTGGGGTTACGTGCAGATGTACGTTTACGATACAGGAAGAGATATGATGGAACTCGGTGTTATTCCAGCCGCAAATATGCTGCCCGAAGTTGCTTATGTAAAGCTTGGTTGGGCGCTTGGACAAACAGATGATCCTGCAAAGCTAAAAGAGATTATGCTCGCTCCAATTGCTGGTGAAATTACAGAGAGAGAACCAAGCAATGGTTATCTTATCTTTCAGGGTGGTTTACCGGAAGTTGAGGAGTTTATTAGTAAGTTCAGAAAATGATTATGAGTGATAAAATTCCATTAAGCATTGGCGGAGGAATAGGGCAATCACGTACATACGGTTATCTTTTAAGAAAAGCAGCACTTGGCGAATGCAGCGTAACTGTTTGGCTAAAAAAATTAAGAGATATTTGTGCTGAGAAAAAAATACATTTACTTCAATAAATAACAATTACAGGCACACAGGTGAAACAATTATTTTCAACTGTGTGCCATTCCTTCTTTTCTTTTTTCAAATAATTCTTTTTCTGCTGTTTTCGTTTTTTTATTCCCCAAAATTAGCTGTAATTTTTGATGTAAGATTGAACATATTTTCATTGAACTGCAATGAACATTTCTAATTGCTATGATGTTTCAATCACCTTCTTTATCCTAACAAACACTTGTAGCGTAGGAGTTATTAATGCCTGGAAAAGATATTCATCAATCATCGATTAATACAATCCGTTGTCTAGCCATTGATGCAATTCAGAAAGCAAACTCCGGTCATCCCGGAATGCCGATGGGTTGTGCAACAATTGCTTATCGCCTTTACACAAAATATATGAAGCACAATCCTTCAAATCCTAAATGGATAAACCGCGATAGATTTATTCTTTCTGCAGGTCATGGAAGTATGCTGTTGTATTCGATTCTTCATCTCTGCGGATATGAAATTTCTCTGGATGATATAAAAAATTTCAGGCAGTGGAAAAGTATAACTGCTGGTCATCCAGAGTTTGGTTTGGCTCCGGGTGTTGAAACAACTACCGGTCCACTTGGACAAGGTTTTGCAAATGCAATCGGGATGGCGGTTGCACAGGAATATCTCGGATCAATTTTTAATAAGGATGATATAAAAATTATTGATCATTTCATTTATGGAATTTGCAGCGATGGCGATTTGATGGAAGGAATCTCGCACGAAGCAGCTTCGCTTGCAGGACACTTAAAGCTTGGCAAATCAATTTTCTTTTATGATAATAACGGAATCACAATCGATGGAAAAACAAGCCTGGCGTTTTCAGAAAATATAAAGCAAAGATTTGAATCATATGGCTGGCAGGTTCTGAATGTTGAAGACGTTAATGATTTAAATCAGATTGATAAAGCTGTAGAGTCTGCACAAAAAGAAAAAAGTAAGCCAACTTTAGTTATTACCAAAACACACATTGGTTTTGGTAGCCCGAACAAGCATGATTCTGCTTCCTCTCATGGATCTCCGCTTGGTGAAGAAGAAGTTAAGCTGACAAAGAAAAATTTAGACTGGCCTGAGGATAAATATTTTTATATTCCTTCAGAAGTATCAGATCACTTCAGCGTGCTTAAAAATGGATTCAAAAATTATGAAAATGAGTGGCAGAATTTATTTAACACTTATAAGACAAAATACCCTTCAGATGCAGAAAAGTTATTAAAGTACTTCAATAATGATTTTGGCAGTGACTGGATTGATATTCTTCCTTCCTTTGAAAAGTACTCGGAGAAATTAGCAACACGTAATGCCTCGGGAAAAGTATTAAACGCAATTTCATCAAAACTTCCAACGCTAATTAGCGGTTCGGCAGATCTTTCTGAATCAAACAATACTTTGATTAACGGACAAAGTGTGTTCTCAGCTGATAATTATTCGGGTAGAAATATTCACTTTGGAATAAGAGAACACGCAATGGCAGGAATTGTAAATGGCATTGCAATTTATGGAGGTATAATTCCCTATTGTGGTACCTTTCTTATTTTTTCTGATTATATGAGACCATCAATCCGACTCGCCGCATTAATGAAGCTAAGACCAATTTATGTTTTTACCCACGATAGTATTGGTTTAGGAGAAGACGGTCCAACACATCAACCAATTGAACAATTAGCAGCATTACGCGCGATTCCGGGAATGACTGTAATCAGACCTGCGGATGCGAATGAAACTACCGAAGCCTGGAAGTGTGCACTTAAACATAAAGGAGGTCCGGTTGCTCTTATTCTAACGAGACAGAAAATACCAGTTTTGGACAGACAGAGGTTTGCCTCAGCAGAAAATCTTTCCAAAGGCGCATACATTCTTACTGAGAGTGATAAAGAACCGGAAGTAATTTTAATGGCTTCAGGATCGGAAGTTGCTTTGGCAATTGAAGTATTTAATAATCTTAATAAGGATGGAATTAGTGCAAGAGTAATCAGCTTTCCAAGCTGGGAATTGTTTGATTCTCAAACTGAAGAGTATAAAAAATCTGTTCTTCCGTCCTCTGTAAAAGCAAGGATTTCCATTGAAGCTGGTATTAAACAGGGCTGGGAAAAATATCTTGGTGAGCACGGTGAAGCAATAAGCATAGAAAAATTTGGCGCATCAGCTCCTTACGAAGTGCTATTTAAAGAATTTGGTTTTACAGTCGAAGCTGTTATCAAGAAAGTAAAAACCCTTTTAGCAAATTTGCAGACGGTAAAAACGGTCTAAATCTTAAAACAGTTTTTCACTATGAAAAAAATAATAATCCTTGGCACAGGACTTATTGGAAGCACAATCGCCTTCGACCTTACTAACGATTATCTTGTTACCGCAGTAGATTCAAATTCCCATCGACTCAAAACTTTCGCAGATAAAAAAATAAACACAATTCTTGCCGATATTTCCTCTGATTCTGAAATTAAAAAACTAATTGACGGTTACGATCTTGTGATTGGTGCGCTTCCCGGGTTTATGGGATTTAAAGCTTTAAAATCAATTATTGAAGCCGGGAAGAATGTCGTTGATATTTCTTTCTTTCCAGAGGATCCATTTCTTCTTGATGAGCTTGCCAAAGAAAAAGGGGTTACAGCAGTTGTTGATTGCGGAGTTTCACCCGGGTTGAGTAACATCATTTTGGGTTACCATAATCAAAGGATGAAAATAAAAAATTATAAATGTATTGTCGGCGGACTCCCGTACAAACGTGAATGGCCGTTTCAATATAAAGCATACTTCTCTCCTATTGATGTGATAGAGGAATACAAACGCCCTGTAAGAATTATGATGAATAAAAAAATAGTTCAGAAAGAAGCAATGTCGGATGCTGAGATTATTAATTATAAAGAAGTCGGTGATCTTGAAGCATTTAACACGGACGGATTGAGATCTTTATTAAAAACAGTTAATATTCCCAATATGATCGAGAAAACCTTGAGGTATCCCGGGCACATTGGGCTTATGAAAGTGTTCAGAGAGATTGGTTATTTTGATGAAAAAGAAATTGAGGTTGCTGGAAAAACCATTAAACCAATTGATGTTACAGCCAGATTAATATTCCCGTTTTGGTTACCGATTGAGGGAGAAAAAGATTTTACTATTCTTGATATTTTGATTGAAGGTGAAGAAGAGGGAAAAAATATTTCTCACCGGCATTTTATTATTGACAACTATGATACGGTTACTGGCACATCGTCTATGGCAAGAACTACCGGTTTTACCTGTTCTGCTGTTGCCAGGTTTTTCCTCGATGGTAAATATCAGGGAAAAGGAATCTGTCCGCCGGAATATTTTGGCGAAGACGAACGTGGTTATAATTTTGTTTTGTCTTATCTCAAGGGAAAAGGCATTACAATAAATCACTCGAAAAGTGCAAATTAATAGTTCACAATAAACACCAGGAGGGAGTTGTGGCTAAAAAGAAAAAAGAAAAGTCGAAGCAAAAAAAAGAAAAAATTATCTACACAGATGTAGTACACGAAAGAAAAAAGAAACTGCAAAAGAAAGACTACGAAAAAAAACTCAGGGAACTACAGATTGAACTGGTTAAACTTCAGAAGTGGATAAATACTCAAAAGCTGAAGGTCGTTGTTATATTTGAAGGTAGAGATGCTGCGGGGAAAGGGGGAGTAATAAAAAGAATTACCCAGAGATTAAATCCAAGAATATGCAGAGTTGTTGCATTAACTGCACCGACCGAGAAAGAAAAAAGCCAGTGGTATTTTCAAAGGTATGTTGCTCATCTTCCGGCTGCCAGTGAAATGGTACTATTTGACAGAAGTTGGTATAATCGTGCCGGTGTAGAATATGTTATGGGTTTTTGCACCGATGAAGAACACAAGGAGTTTTTAAGATCTTGTCCTGAATTTGAACGCATGCTTGTTCGTTCCGGAATAATGTTGATTAAGTACTGGTTTTCAATTAGCGATGAAGAACAAGAATTAAGGTTTCAGGGTCGGATAAAGGATAGAACGAAACGATGGAAACTAAGTGAAATGGATTTTGAATCACGAGCTAATTGGGTTGAATACTCTAAAGCAAAAGATATTATGTTCGCTCATACAGATATTAAACAGGCTCCCTGGTTTGTTGTTAATGCTGATGATAAACGAAGAGCTAGACTAAATTGTATTAATCATCTTTTAAGCTTAATCCCTTATGAAGATATTCCACCTGAACCAATAGAACTACCCCCGCGTCAAAAAGAGGTCGGTTATGTTAGACCGCCAATTGAAGATCAGAATTTTGTGCCGGATGTTTTCTAATTACTTTTTCATCTTGAGAATACAATTAATAAAATGACGGTAAGAAATAATTTTTTAACGTTGATGTTCGGTTCATTTTTTATTCTGATGATTTTTAATAGTTATGCCCAAGAACAGGAAAGGAATTTGAATAATGATTTTGATTCTACATACAGGTTTCAGGGGATAATTCCACCGATAGAATTTCAGTATAATTTTGATGAAATGTTCAGTAAATCATTGACTGTTGATTTTCCCGATGAGGTTGTATTTGATAATAATCCCTCAACTATTTGGCTCCGGACGGAATTGTTAATTTCAAATAAATCAGAAGGTTTTAGCAGCAATGAAATTAATACTCACTTTACTTCCCCCTTATTTCAGCAATATTTAAAAGACTCTGAGTTTGATATGTTTCGTACAATTTTAGGTGCTGTACAAGCAAGCGCAGTTGCTTACATGGCTTACTTGCATATAAAGAAATATGGGTTTTGGAAATAATTTAATTTGCTTTATGCAAGTGCAATTTTTAGTAATGAAGTTAACTTTGATTAATACTAGTTAATTATTTTTTATAAGCTTGCTGGAAATAATAGGGGCTATTAAATTATTTAGTAGCACAAGCAGCCACAGTCTACCTTTAACTAAATTATAGTCTGCAAATAATTTTTCCCACGTGTGTCCAATCACATAGTGTCCGAATAAGAACTCAAATATAACTGTAAGGATTAACCAGAAAATACCTATGGATACGACCGTTCGTGTTTCTTTTAAATTAATTTGTTTAATAAATAAGTAGATAATTAAAAATTGCACTATCAGGAATATTAATGTTCCTATTTGATGAGCAGTTTGTTCACCAAACGGGGGCAATAGCACGCCATTCCTGAATAATGCTACGATTATCGCACTCATTGCAAGAACCAGCCATATTCCTAATGCCTTAAGATAAAGTATGAAGTGTTTATTCATCTAAAAAATCTATCCTTCCGAAATAAATTTCAACCGATCATCAGGTAATATAACACTTTGTATCAAATCGTAATGAAAAGAGAAACACTATCCTCTTTGCTGCGTCTCAATTTCAGGTAAAACAACAAAAGAGGAAAAGCTATGAAAATTTCTACTTCATCATTAACATCCCTCCTGTCTATATTTATTTTATTTCTGCTTACTTCAATTGCCTGCGCTGACCAGCCAGCAGATTCACTTAAAAAAGATTCACCGAAGTATTTATCATTTTATGAAAATGTTGACGGTGAAACCATTCATTGGGAAGCAAATTTTTTAGGTGAGGAGATTACTTCCATTTATAAAAACGGTAAAAGAATTCCTGATGATCTCATCAATGATTATAAAGGTAAAATATATGATCAGCTTGATGAAATGAGATTCGGATCGGAAAGATTCAGC
>Ga0307423_1000064_pt1 | contig 57992 bp, 39 predicted proteins | sample SalMarWE160310MG_FD_202154 | JGI IMG/M metagenome (GOLD analysis project Ga0307423, IMG submission 202154) | Salt marsh sediment microbial communities from the Plum Island Ecosystem LTER, Massachusetts, United States - WE1603-10 | ecosystem: Environmental > Aquatic > Marine > Intertidal zone >...
GGAACGGCGCGACGCCCGTGGCCAGGTTGGCGTCGGACAGGACCATGACCACGGTGCGGAGCGCCTCGGCGATCCGGCGAGCCGTGGTCATGATGTGGAAGCAATCTTCGATCGTTGCCGGGGCCATCACCACCTTCGGCGCGTCCCCGGGTTGCCCGAACATCGCTGCGAGCAGGTCGGACTGCTCCACCTTGGTGGGGAGGCCCGTGCTCGGCCCGCCGCGCTGCACGTTGACCAGCACGAGCGGGATCTCGGTCATGACGGCCAGGCCGAGAAACTCGGTCTTGAGCGCCATGCCGGGGCCGGAGGTGATCGTGAACGCGCATCGGCCTGCGTACGAGGCGCCGATGGCAACGCCGGCCGCGGCGATCTCGTCCTCCGCCTGGTGCAGCACGCCGCCGTACTTCTCGAAGACCTCGCCCAGCATGTGCGACACGCTGGTGGCCGGCGTGATCGGGTACATCGCGGCGGTCTCGAAGCCCGCGGCAACGGCGCCCAGCGCGATGGCCTCGTTGCCGTTCATCACGACCATGGGAGCGCCGGCCGGCATGGTCGGGATGTCGTAGCGGAAGTCGAGGTTCTCGCTCGCCCAGGCGTAGCCGAGCTCGAGCAGCTCGATGTTCCGGTCCGTGATCTCCTGCTTCTTGGTACGGAAGGCGTGGGCGATCTGCTCCTTCGCCCTCTCGACGTCACGGCCGAAGATCGCGCACAGCAGCCCCAGGGCGAACATGTTCTTCCCCTTGCGGGGATTGTCCACCACCGTGAGGCACTGCTCCTCCATGGGGACTTCGATGATCGTGTAGTTGCGACCGGAGAGCTCCTGCATGGCGTCCTCCCACTGCTTCCGGATGTCGGGATCCGGGTGGGTGGCCCACATGCTCTCCAGCAGGATGATCGCGTCGGGCGACAACGCGTGTAGCTGGTGGCGCCCCAGGAGCGCCTGCTCGTTGAACGCGACCACCACGTCGGTCTCGTCGCCCCAGTTCGTGACCTCCTTGTCGCCGAGCCGGATCCGGATGCCGGAGGCGCCGACCGGGTTGCGTGGTGGAGGCTCGACCTCGGCGGGAATGATCTCCACGGTCCACACGCCGTTGCCCATCTTGGCGGAGACCGCCCCGAAGATCTGGCCGCACTTCTGTGCGCCCTCACCGGAATCGGAGACGACCTCGACGGAGAGGTCGGTCACGGTGCGTACGGATACTTCTCGGTCCGCCAGCGCCGCAGCGCCGACGGTCGGGAGCTTCATCGCCATCCTTCCCCCGCTGGAATTGAGGGTCGGTTTGTCTGTGCAGCCTCGCGGCTGCTGGCCCAGGAACAAGCTACCGAGCGCACTTTCCGGGGGGTGTCGGGAAGTAGAGGCGGCTCCGGGTGGGGATTCCCATGGGTGGACAGTGGGGGAAATCCCTACGGGCGGAGCGACCGGAGTGGCGTGTCGGACAGCGGCGTGGAGCCGCGCCCACTCAGCCTTCGGTCTGAACCGCTTCACGCACAGCCTCGACGAAGGCCGTCACGCGCTCCACCACGAGCCGACCCTCCCCATCGCGCAGCCCGGAGCACACGTCCACCCCGTGGGGGCGGACGGCGCGTACGGCCTCGGCGACGTTCCCGGGACCGAGCCCCCCGGCCAGGAACACCGGAACCTCCACGGCCTCCACGATCCGCGCGCTCAGGGCCCAGTCGTGCACCCGACCCGTGCCACCCAGCTCGGCCACCATCGCCGTCGGCCGCCCCGAATCGAGCAGGAGGTAGTCGGACTCCTCGGCGGCTTCGAGGGCCTGGTCGACCGACGCGGGTCCCTCCACGTGGACGACCTGGAAGACTTCGATTCCCGGAAGCGCGCCCCGCAGCGCGCGACGCACCTCGACGCCGACGGGGCGCACGATCTGGACGGCTGGGACGCCGGCCGCCCGCACGTGGGCGGCGATGTCTTCTGCCCACCTACGGGCGGTGAGTAGAACGGGTCGCACGCTTGTCGCAGCGGCGGCGAGGCGGGCGATCCGCTCGTCGTCGATGGGCCCGGGCCCGCTGGGCATGGCACCGACCAGGCCCACGAAGTCGGCTCCGGCGTCCGCAGCCGTGCGGAGCTCCGACTCGTCCTGGATGCAGCAGACCTTGAGCGCACAGGCCCCCACCGACGCCCGGCGCCTTTCGGGCGACGGGGCGCTCACCTCCCGGGGTCGGGCGGCTCGCCCCGGCTCGCACGCTGGGTCCGGCCGTCCCCCTTCAGTACCCAGGCGTCCGGATCGACGACGATCCCCGTCGGCTCGGTCGCAGCCGGAAAGCGGAAGCGCTGGACCCTGCCGACCACGTCCACGTCGTGTCGCTCGACCTGGCCCGCGCCGAGATCCACCGCGATCTGCAGCGGGAGGTGGAACACCGGCCAGGCGGGATTCTGCGCCTGCGTCACGGTCACCGTCACTTCACCCACGTCGGCGTCCCACGCCCAGTCGGCGTCCAGGACCGGATACCCGGGCTGGCGCAGCCATTGGTCGAAGTACCAGCGCAGGTCGCGCCCGGACGCCGACTCCATGACCTGACGGAAGTCCTCGGTGGTCGCGGTGCGGCCGCCGTAGCGCCGGTAGTAGGCACGGATGCCCTCGAAGAACGTGTCGTCACCGAGGATGCCCCGAAGCATGTGCAGGACCCACGCACCCTTCGGGTAGTTGTTCGCGTTCAGGAGCGCGAAGAGGTCCTGCTGGGTCGGGTCGATGACGGCCTGGCCCGTGACCCCGGAGGAGAGGTAGTCCCTGCGGCTCTCCTCCATGCGGCGGCGGAACTCCGGCTCGCCGTCCGCGTGCTCGAAGTAGAGATGGCCGAAGTATGTCGCGAAGCCCTCGGAGAGCCACAGCTCGGGCCAGTCGGCTTCCGTGACCTCGTCGCCGAACCACTGATGCGCGGTCTCGTGGGCGACCGTGCCTTCCATGTCGCGGCCCGAGGCCAGACCGTCTTCGGTGTAGAAGATCGCGGTGGCGTTCTCCATCCCGCCGAAGCGGGTGGCCGACTGGACGTGGGCGAGCTTCTCGAAGGCGAACGGCCCGATGAGCTCGGAGTAGTAGTCGACCATCTCGGGGGCCCGCCGGAAGGAGACCCGCGCCTGCGCCGTGTCCTCCCGCAGGAGCCACGCGGACACCTCGACGCAGCCGTCCTCGCGGGGAGAGGCGGGGGCCCGGCCGCAGGCGGCGGTGCCCAGGGGGATCGTCGCCATGTCCGCAGCGCCGATGACGAAGTTGTACGGGGAGACCGGCTCTCCCATCGCCCACCGCCACGTGCGCCGCGGCGCCCCGCTATCGGTCGGCGGACCGTCCGTGGGCGGGCCCTCCTCCGCGCCGTTCGCCACCACCACCCAGGACGCCGGCGCGTGCACGGTGAAGCTCACCGTCGCCTTGTCCGACGGATCGTCCACCGAGGGAAACCAGAAACGGGCCCGGTTCGGCCAGTTGTCGGCGAAGACCGACGGGCGCCCGTGGACGTTGCGCTGGAAGACCAGCCCGTCGTCCGGGACGCCCGCATAGCGGATCTCCACGTGGAACGTGTCCGCGGCCGTCGCGCCCTCGCCCAGCGGCACGGCCAGGCGCCCATCCTCGTAGGTGTAGTCCGTCGAGGCCCCGTCCACGGCCACGCCGGTCACCGCGAGCCCGGTGAAGTCCAGGACGGCCGTCGAGACGCCCGACCTGCGGGGAACGAGGGTGAGCCGGGCGTCGCCGCGTATCGAGGTTCCCCCCGGGGCGGGAAGCCCGATCTCCAGGTCGTAGTGCACCACGTCGATGTCGCCGTAGGTCCCAGGGGGCGCGGCACGGCCGGCGGGGATCGGTGCGGGCTCGGGCGGCACCCCCTGCCCCTCTCCGAGGGACGGAGCGAGAAACACCACCAGCAGGGCGACCGCGAGCTCCGGCCCCGAGTCCCACGCACGCCACCTCCGCATGTCTCCTCCCGGTTCGGTCCTCCGCCAGGTTACGCCGCGCCGACCCGTAGGATGCGGACGACCGGGGAGGCTCGTCCACCCCTTGCCGTAGGGGGACCGAGCAGGCGGAGGCCCGTCGGGCTACGAGCCCCCGCCCCTTCCCCGCTCTGTCGACACGACGATGACGCCGGCGTCCACGTCGAGCCCGAAGCGGGTCGTGGCGTCCTGTCCGCTCAGGAAGCTGACCTCCCTCACCTGCGCTCCTCTCAGTGACCTCAGCACGTCGACGCCTCCCGGTTGCAGCGTGCCGTCCACGGCCACCCGGACACCGCCCATGCCGCCCATCGACGCCTGCCCCCGGGTCCTCAACCAGTTCGGTCGCAGCTGCTCCACCAACGTGTACAGGTCCAGCCCGCTGCGGTCCCCGATCTCCTCGCGGGTGATGGGACTGCGGCTGCTGCGGCTGGGCGCGCGGCCAGAGCTCCCGGAGGCACATGCCCCGAGCGCTCCACACAGGAGGATCATCGCGGTCGCACACGGGGCTCGACGAATCCCCATCGTACCACCTCCTTGCCGTAGGCTCACGGCTGCTGAGTGACCTCCCGGGCATGTGCGTACCTGCGGAACCACTCCCGCAGGTAGAGCTGCGTGCGCAGGAAGTTCGAGGGCGTGCTCGACGTCCCGTGCCATTCGTTCTTGAAGCGGATCATCGCCGTAGGGACACCTTCGATCTTGAGGGCCTCGTAGAACTCCTCCGTCTGCGGGATGGGGGTGCGCAGATCCAGCTCCCCGGTCATCAGCATGGTCGGCGTCGTGACGTTGCCCACGTACATGAGGGAAGAGCGTCGCAGGTGCTCGCTGGGGTCCTCCCAGGGGAGCTTCTCGAAGTTGCGGTACCAGCCGGGACTGTCCGTATTGCCCACGAAGGACAGCCAGTCGATGACGGGACAGTTCGCGGAGGCCGCGGCGAAGCGGTCCGTATGTCCGACGATCCAGGAGGTGAGGACGCCGCCCCCCGAGCAGCCGTACACGAACAGGTTGTCGGGATCCACGTAGCCGCGGCGCAGCACCTCGTCCACGCCGTTCATCAGGTCGTCGTAGTCCTTCCCCGGGTAGTCGTTCTTGATCGCGTTGGCGAAGGCGCTTCCGTAGCCGGTGCTCCCCCGGGGATTCAGGTAGAGCACGACGTAGCCGTTCGCGGCGTGCTCCTGCCATCCGAAGTTGAAGCCCACCGTGTACATGCTGTGGGGCCCGCCGTGGATGCTGAGCATCATCGGGTACTTCTTGGACGGGTCGAAGTCGGGCGGCTTCACGACCCAGCCCTGGATACGGTAGCCGCCGACGGATTCGTACCAGATCTCCTCGACCTCCCCGAGCGCCACGCCGGCGATCACGTCGTCGTTGACGTGGGTGAGCTGCCGGATCGTGCCCGGGCTCTTCACGTCCAGCGACACGACGTCACCGGGCTCGTGGAAGCTCGTGAGCGTGCCCACCAACATGCCGGATCGGCTGAGCGAGCCGATGCCGAGGAGGTGCGTGCCTTCGGTGAGCTCGCGGACACCGGAGCTCAGCGACAGGAAATAGAGGTTCCGGCTTCCCGCGTCGTTCGCCGTGAAGTAGAGGCCGCTCCCGTCGGGCGCCCAGGTGAAGTCCGACGACTGGCGGTCGAAGTCCCCCGAGATCATGCGCGGGTTCGATCCGTCGGGGGCCATCACGTAGACCTTCGTGTTCCGGTAGGTGTCGTCGTTCCAATCGTCGCCGCGGTAGGCGATCAGCTTCCCGTCCGGAGAGGGCATGGGGCCGGTGTCGATCCCCTTTCGGTGGGTGAGCTGCCGGATCGTGCCCGTGGCCACGTCCACCGCGTAGATCTCCGATTCCCGCCAGGCCAGCTCGGCGCCATCCGTGCGCAACGACGAGAAGACGAGCTCCTTCCCGTCGGGCATCCACTCGGCGCCGGAGTGGTTCCACTTCCCGTCCGTGAGCTGCCGCGGCGTTCCGCCCTCCGCCGGCACGACGAAGACGTGTCGCCAACCCGTATCCGTGAAACCCTGCCGGTCCTGCCGGTAGTCGGCGCGCGTCACGATCTTCGGGTCGGCCGTCCATTTCGCCCCGTCGGGCTTCCCGGGAGGGCGGATCCCCCAGCTCTCGTCGTCGTCCACGCTCATCGTGAACGCGAGCCAGCGCCCGTCCGGCGACCACCGCACGCTCGACGGCGCGTTCTCGACGCGCGTGATCTGCGTGGTCGCTCCCTCGTCATCCATCCAGCGGACGAAGATCTGGGTGCCTTCCGGCTCACCGCGCGCCGTGTACGCGATGCGCGTGCCGTCCGGCGACCAGACGGGTGAGGAGCCATCCACCAGGAAGCGGTTCCGCCCGCCGTCCGCGTCCATGATCCAGATGGACGACTCGTGCCGGTCGTTCGTCCGGTCCACCCACCCGCGGGCGTAAACGATCTGACGCCCGTCGGGGGAGACCTGGGGGCTCGAAACCGACTCCATGTCCAGGTAGCTCTCCAGGGAGAGCTTGGTCATGGGAGCCTGGGCTGAGACGTATGAAGATCCCAGGGGGAGAAGGCCGATCAACAGCGCGGCCGCGCGTTTCCCGAGTGGCATGTGAACCCTCCTGAATCCGGGGAGAACCGACTCCGCCGATTGTTCTTGACAGCCTGCGCAAACGAGCGTAAAAGAAACGTGAGGAAAGGTGCAACCGGAGCCACCATTGGCCCTTGGACCCCCTCCCGGGGGGCCGGTGACTTCACGTGCGGGGCTGTCCCCGCACGCATCAATCGCTGCCAATCTAGGTCGGCTCGGGCGACCACGACATGAAGGCCGAACAGCTTCCCCGTAGCACCTGCCCCCCTGGTGTTCCTGCCCGCACCCATATTCCCCCGTTTCCATGGAGGCGAGCTCCGAACCTACCCGCGTTGGACCCGTCCGCGTCGGGCTGATCCGAACGGACGAACCTCGACTTGGGTCGACGTCCGCCCGCTGGTGTGGTGAGGTGGTGGAGGGCGAGGGCCGAGTCGGCCTTACTTGTCTCATTCAGCTGGAGTTGTCATGAACTTCAATCGTCTGTTCAGGAGCCCCGCCGGCCTCTTGGCCGTCATGGGGCTGCTTCTGGCGGTGCCCGGCAGCGCCCGGGCACAGACCGGAAGCGTGATCGGGCGGGTCGTGGACGCGCGCACCATGGCGCCGATCTCGTCCGCCCAGGTCGTGGTGGTCGGTACCCAGATCGGAAGTCTGACCGCCAGTGACGGCACGTACCGGATCCCCAACGTGCAGCCGGGGAGCCGCGAGCTCCGGGTCATCACCATCGGGTACCGCTCCGAGACGCTCACCGTGGACGTCGTGGCAGGACAGACGTCCAGGCTCGATTTCTCCCTGGCGGTGTCCGCCGTGGCCCTGGACGAGATCATCGTCACGGGCACCGCGGGCCGTCAGGACAGGCGCGCCCAGGCGGCTTCGGTCTCCTCGGTCAACGCGTCCCAGGTCGCCCAGGTCGCCCCCGTCACCAGCGTGGCGACGCTCCTGCAGGCTCGCACCACGGGGGTGTCCATCACCACCGGGTCGGGCACTTCGGGCGGCACCCAGCGGATCCGTCTGCGGGGCTCGGCCTCCATCGAGCTCTCCAACGAGCCGCTGCTCATCATCGACGGCGTCCGGGCCGACAGCCGCTCGCAGCAGATCTACGGCGTGGGCGGACAGTCCGGCAGCCGGTTCAACGACATCAATCCGGACGACATCGAGTCCATCGAGATCGTGAAGGGTCCGGCGGCGGCGACGCTGTACGGCGCCGACGCGTCGGCCGGCGTGATCCAGATTCGCACGAAGCGCGGACAGGCCGGGGCCGGGTTCACCCAGACGATCTCCTACGAGTACGGTCAGCTCGAGGAAACCTGGACGCCGCCCTCGAACTGGGCGGAGTGCAGGGAGAGCGACGTCACCAATCCCGACCGTACGCTGTGCTACAACCAGTCCCCCGGGACGCTGGTGTCCGACAACCCCCTCCTCCGCTACGACGTCTTCCAGAACGGCATCAACCACACGCTGAACTGGACGGGGCGGGGCGGCGGCCAGAACTACGGCTACTTCCTCTCCTTCGGCGCGAACAAGGAGCAGGGGACCCTCCCCAACAACGAGTACAACCGGTACACGGGGCGGGTGAACTTCGACTTCACGCCCCAGGAGAACCTGAAGCTCGAGTGGTCCATGGGTCTGGCCCGCATCGACCAGGACCTGCCGAACAACGACAACAACATCTACGGCTACCTGGGTGGAGCCCTGCTGGGCAGCCCCCGCTCCGTGGGTCTGGCCAACGACGGGTGGTACGCCACCAACCGGCAGACCGACGCCATCTCGCACCTGGAAAACCGGAACATGGTGTTCCGCGTGACGCCGGTCTTCACCATCAACTACACGCCCAGGCCCTGGTTCCGGAACCGGCTCAACGCCGGCGTGGACATGACCCGCGCCGAGGCCACGTCGTTCTATCCCAAGAACGACATCGGCTGGTACGGGACGGCCACGTTGAACTCCGGACAGATCAGCCAGGCCCGCGAGAACCGCGACGAGGTGAGCATCGACTACCTCGGCAGCGTGCGCTGGTCGTTCCTCACCGACATGGTGGCCGACCTGGCCTTCGGTGGGCAGGCCATCGCCCGCCGGACGGACCGCACCAACGCCACGGGCCAGGGACTCACCACCAACTCGGCCAACAGCATCAACGCCGCGGCCACGACCACCGGTGGGCAGCAGTATACCGAGGAGCGTGAGGGCGGCATCTTCAGCCAGCTCGACCTGGCGTGGCGCGACCGTCTGTACCTGCAGGTCGGCGCCCGCGTCGACAAGAACTCCGCCTTCGGTGAAGAGGCCCAGGCGTTCTTCAACCCGAAGGTGGGGCTCTCGTACGTGATCTCCGAGGAGGACTTCTTCCCGGACGCGCTCCGCAGCGTGTTCTCCACGCTGCGCCTGCGCACGGTATGGGGCTCCACGGGTCGCTCGCCCAACAGCGGCGCGTCGCTCACGACATTCGACTCGTCACCCTACGCCATCACGTCCACCGACGTGCGCTCGGGCGTGATCCCCAGGAACCCGGGGAACGCCGAGCTGAAGCCCGAGCGAGGGAAAGAGACCGAGCTGGGGTTCGACGCCGGGCTCTTCAACGAGCGCATCGGCCTGGAGGTCACCTACTACAACAAGGTGTCCTCGGACCTCATCCTCGAGCGTCCGCTGCCCCCGTCGCTGGGTTTCTCCAACGACCCGCTCGTCAACATCGGGGAGCTGAAGAACAGCGGATGGGAGATCTCCGCCCACTCCACGGTCTACCAGACGGACGACTTCTCCTGGGACGCCCGGGCGAACGTCTCTACGAACCACAACGAGGTCACCGACCTCGGTGACGTGGAGCCCTTCGGCAGCAACAACCGCGTGCTGCCGGGCTACCCGGCGTACGGCTACTGGACGCGGCGCGTGGACCAGTACGACATCGCCAACGACCAGGCCATCGTGACGGACACCGCCGTGTTCATCGGCAATCCGAACCCCGGCATGGAAGGGAACCTCAATTCGACGTTCTCCTTCTTCAACGCGTTCCGGGTGTACGCCCAGTTCGACTTCATGAAGGACTACATCGTCTACAACAACACCGACCAGTTCCGTGAGCGGCAGTTCGGCACGGGCGAGCGGTGGATCCGGCGCGACGAGATCCTCAGTCCAGAGGAGCGGCTTGGCCGCTTCGGTCCCTTCGTGGGCCACGACGGCACGGCGTACAACGCGTCGGCGGTGAACGAGCAGTACTACCAGAAGGGAGACCACGTGCGCTTCCGGGAGCTGAGCGTCAGCTACACCCTCCCCGGCGACGTGTCGCAGCGCTTCGGCGCCAGCAGCGCCACCCTGACCATGGGTGCCCGGAATCTGGCCCTGTGGACCGACTATCAGGGCGCGGATCCCGAAGTCACGAACGGACTCAGCTCCAACGAGCCGTTCACCCGTTCGGACTTCCTCACCCTACCGCAAACGCGGCGGTGGCTGGTGCGGATGAACGTGACCTTCTGACGACGAGAGACGATCATGCCAATCAAGACCATCAATCGACGGGTCCGGCGCAGCGTCGGGACCCTCGCGGTCGTGGCGGCGCTCTTGCCGTCCCTCACGGCCTGCAACATCAACTTCTTCGACGTGAGGAACCCCGACGTCATCGACGCGGCGACCGTCGATCCGGTGTCCGACGGGGAGATCTTCTCGCGCTCGGCCTTCACGTCCTTCGCGCGGGCGTTCGGCCTGGGGTACATCGTGTACACCGCGTGGTTCACCAACGAGGCGTGGGTGGGGGACACGTTCCCCACCCGAAACGAGTACGGCCGCCGGCTCATCGACGACCGGAACACCTCGACCACGGCTGACGTGTGGAACCCCCTCATGCAGGGGATCTCCCAGGCGGAGCAGGTGCTGGAGATCCTCGGCGGAGAGGAGGGTCAGGAGCTGAACCTGGCGCGCGCGGCCATGTCCTCCGGCTTCGGACTGGTGTTGGAAGCCGAGGCCTTCTGCGAGGGAACGATGCGGGGCCCGGGCGGTGAGCCCGGTCCGCTCATGACCTCGAACGAGCTTCTCCAGACCGCGGTTGACCGGTTCGACCAGGCCATCCAGTTGGCGGGCGCGGCCAGCGATGCCGAAGCGACGGGCATCCTGAACGCGTCCAGGGTGGGAAAGGGCCGAGCCCTGCTGCAGATGGGGGACAAGTCCGGAGCCGCGGCCGCGGTCGGGAGCGTGGCCACCGACTTCGAGTTCGACGTGCCCTACGTCGACGACGCCGGGAACCGGACGCGTCTGGGCAACGGGGTGTACTTCTACTCCGCGGGCGGGTCACGTGAGTCGCTGGTGGTGCCCCCGCACTACCGGGAGATGAATGACCCGCGCGTCGAGTTCTGGGACTCCGGGCGCAATGCCCAGGACGGCGTGCTCCGCTACTGGTCCCAGTCGAAGTATCCGACCTGGGCCTCGCCCATCCGCCTGGCTTCCGGGCTGGAGGCGAGGTACATCGAGGTGGAGGCCGGCGGAAACCCGGCGACCATGCTGGCGTTCATCAACGAGCGCCGGACCGCGGGCAACCAGGATCCCATCGACACGACGGATCCGGCCGGTCTCCTGGCCGAGCTCATGGCGCAGCGGTCCCGTGACTTCTGGCTGGAAGGTCACCGCATGGGTGACTGGCGCCGGAACCCCAATTCGGTGCCCAACATCCTCCAGCCGGGGGACAACTACTACAAGCCGGAGGTGGGAACGGTCTCGAACCAGACCTGCATGCCGCTTCCTTTCGCCGAGCGGAACGCCAACCCGAACATCAGCTGACGGGTAGGCCGAAGGAGTAGTCGAAAAGGCAGGGGCGCCGGGCGATGTCCGCCCGGCGCCCCTCGTCTTCTCCAGCGCCCGGTGGGATCGAGTCCGGCTACTCCAGGAAGCACCGGGGGCCCAGCCGCACGAGCGTGATGGCACCGACGAAGTCCGGGTCTCCCGCCATGGTTCCCACCATGTCCCGGGACCCGACGAGGTTCATCACCATCGTGAACTGGGGACCCGGCACCTCCGGCTGGTCCTCGAGGTCGCTGACCTCGATGACGGCCTGGTCGGCAGTGATGTCCCCGCGGAAGCGCGCGGGATAGATGGTGTCCGATCCGGGCCTGCTGGTGGATCCGGTTCCCAGCACCCGGGCCCCCTGCACCACCATGGTGGCGCCGACGTAGGCCACGCCCGGAACGGGAAGGTCGTCCGACCCCAGGCCCCGGAGGGTGCACCACTCCCCCGCGAACGTGCTCAGCTGTCCCTCGGTGCTGGAGATGCACCCGGAGGCCGTCACCACCAGGGCGAGGGTGGGGAGGAGAAATCGCCGCAGGGCCGATGGCGTAGTCATAGGTGTCCGAGATGGTGAGTCGATCGGGGCCGGGCGTTGCCGAAGTATGGTCGCCCCGGCCACAGGTGCGCTATCATGATGGTCATACGCCCCGTACTGAAAGCGGGTTTCCCCATGGAGGTCCCCATGCCGGGCCGGTCGCCGCGCAGGGGCCTGCGCGTTCTGGCACTCTGCGCCGCGCTCCTCTTCTCGGGCGCATGTGTGATGGGAGGTCGGATCACGCCCCCGTCGCGTGCGTCCTCCGTCCTCGGACGGGACGAGATCGACGTCTCCACCGCCACCAATGCCTATGAGCTCGTCTACCAGCTCCGCCCCAACTGGCTGAGGGGCCGGGGCCCCCAGAACCTCAGGGGGAGCGGCCCCGTGTTGCCCGTGGTGTACGTGGCCCACGTGCGCCAGGGGTCCGCGGAGGTGCTCCGCGGGCTGGCCACCGTCACGATCCTCGAGCTTCGATACGTGGACGCCACGACGGCAACCACCCGGTACGGTGAAGGACACAGCGGGGGCGTGATCGAAGTGGACTTGCGTCGGAGGTAGCGTCGCCATGGATAGGCGGTTCGGGTGTGTCCTGGTGGCCCTCCTCGCGATCCCGTGGACCCCTGGACGGGGCCACGGCCAGGTCGTCGGGGGGCTGGTGGCGGAGCAGGTGTCCCTCGCCCCGGTGCAGGGCGCGGTGGTGGTCCTTCTCCGGGCCGGCGGTCCCGACCGTCTCGAGACGGTGGCGATGACCACCACGGATTCCGCCGGGGCGTTCCTGCTCAACGTGCCCGGCCCCGGGACCTACCGGGTCCAGGCCGACCTGGACGGACTCACCACCGCCCTGTCCCGGCCCGTCGAGGTCGGGGCCGGCTCGGAAGGCGCTCGAGACCTGGCGCTCCTCCTCCCCTCACCCCTCCTCGCCATGGGCCTGGGTTGCCAGGTGGAGGCGGGAGAGGGCACCGCCGCGCTGGTCGGGCTGGTCCGGGACCCGGACGAGGACGTGGCGCTCCCCGGTGCGCGGATCACGATCGCGTGGCAGGAAGGGCGCATCGTGAGGCGCCTCGAGGCGGAGTCGGACGCCGCGGGCCGCTACCGGATCTGCGGCCTGCCGGCGGGAGCGGGACAGGTCCAACTCCAGGTGGAGTTCCTCGGGCGCACCGGCGCCTACGGCACCGTGGGGGTGGAGGGCCCCGCGGTCATCTTCCGGGACCTCGCCGTCTCCGTGGCATCGGACGCCCAGGAACCCAAGGACGTGATCCAGGAGCAGATCCTGATGGAAGCCGCCGCCCACACGCTGGGCGACCTCCACGGCCTGATCCGTGATCAGCTCTCGGGGAGACCTCTGCCGTACGCCGTGGTCCGCATTCGCGGCACGCCGCACCAGACCCTCACGGACACGGCCGGACACTTCGTCTTCCAGAACCTCACGCCCGCCTCCTACTCGCTCGAGATCCGGAACCTCGGACATGCCGTCAGGTCGGACTCGGTGGAGATCCCACCCGGGAAGGACGTGTTCCTCATCCTCGGGGTCGCGCCCCAGGCCGTGGAGCTGGAAGGGTTGGAGGTGACCACCCGATCACAGCTGGAGCAGACGACCAGGCTGACTCCCTTCCGGATGGACCTCGCCTTCGGAGAAGCCATGGCCGTGGAGGAGGAGCGCGGCGCCCGGGCCTTCGAGATCCTGAGGAGGGCCTCGCCCGGCCTGAGGGTGACGGAGATCAACCGGGAAGGGGGGGGGCCCACGGTGTGCATCCAGACCAACCGGCGGATCCAGAGCCTCACCGTCCTCCGGAACCCCGGCGACCGCATGGACCTGATCGACTCCTCGCTGCCCTCCCGGAGATGTGACAACGTCCAGGTGGTGGTGGACGGCATCAAGATCCCCGACGGTCCGGACTATCTCCTGCACACCCCCGCGGCGGAGATCGAGAGCATGGAGTTCGTGTCCCCCGTCCAGGCCCAGATCCTCTACGGAGCGGGCGGCAACACGTCCAACGGCGTGGTGGTGGTGTACACGAGGGGCCGGGGACCCTACGCGTCGCCTCTGAGGAACGTTCGCCGGAAACCCTAGAACGCCACCATCTGCGTCGCCTTGATGGTGAGCCCCCGCCCCGGCGGGATCCCCTCGCCGGTGGCGAAGCGCTGCTCGTTGAACACGATGAACAGGTCGCTCAACGGGTGGTGGATGAAGTTGAAGCGGACGTTCGTGTTCACCAGCTCGCTCCCCGGGTCGTACTGCACGAGCGCGTCGATGAACATGTTCGTGTTGAACGAGAAGTTCGACCGGAAGGTCCAGAAGGTCTTCGTGAAGTCGGCGTCCGGAACGTCCAGCTTCCCGTAGGTGCGCTGCACGCTCGCGTCGAGGTAGAACTTGTAGGAGGGCCGGAGCGTCAGGTTGGCGTTCACGGTCCGCTGCGTTCCACTCCACAGGCCGCCCACGATGCCCGTGATGCCTCCCGAGATGCGCCTGCTGGGGTCGGAGCTGCCGCGGAGCTGGTAGTCGGTCCACCCGTAGGACCCGGCCGGAATGGCGTCGATGTCCGGCGAGATCTGGAACGGGGCGTCGATCGACTCGAACGCGGGGTTGACGCTCAGCTCCCAGTACCCGCCGTCGTTCATGAAGAACGTGTAGCCGGAGTGGAGCTTCTTCGCGACCATGCGCCCGGACAGATCCTCGTAGTAGTTCCACACGATGTGCGGGTGCATCTCGCGCACGCCGTGGCGGCGCATGACCTCGGGCCGGGGCCGCAGGCCGAAATCGATGAAGTACTTGCGCACGCCGGTGCGCCGGTAATAGCCGAGGTCGTCGTTGAAGTTATCGCCGAGCTGCATGGCCCCGAACTTGATATGGACGAAGTTGGCCTCGCGGTTCAGCGAGGTGCGCCAGGCGTACTGGCCGGCGTCCAGCCCGGGTGACTGCGTCCCCACGACGTAGCTGTTCCAGTCCACGTTGCCGAAGAACCGGATGTTCGCGTCCGCCCCGTAGACCCGGTTGTAGTCGTCCCCCGTGGCCCCGGTCTGACGGGCGTCGCGCACCATGAAGATCCCGCCGATGTCCGAGCCCTCGAAGACGTTCTGGCGGACGCGCAGGACCCCGTAATCGCTGCCGGGCACGCCCTCGATCCCGTCCGTGCGCATGGCGATCGCGCCGATGTTCGTGCCGCCCACCCGTCCCGTCAGGCGCCCCCCGGCGGTGATCGGGATGGCCCGGCCGTCGTCGGCCACGCCCACGCGCCTCGAGAAGAAGAGCAGGAGGTCCTCGTCCGGGGTGGGCGTGGTGGTGACACGGTTGTTGCGGGCGGCGTCGCCCACGTAGAACACGCCGGAGTTCTCGAGGAAGAACTCCCGCTTTTCGGGGAAGAACTGGCTGAACTGGGTGAGGTTCACCTGCTGGACGTCGGCCTCCACCTGGGCGAAGTCCGGGTTCACCGTCAGGTCGAGCGTGAAGGCGTCGAGCACGCGAGCCTTCACGTCGACGCCGGCCTCGCGCCGGGTCTCGTAGTCCTGCACCCCCGTCGCGCGCACCTCGGCGCCCATCACGTAGGGTTTGACCCTGAGATCCCTCCCGCCCGAGGCGCGCGGCAGCCCGTACAGGTCACCCGCGAGCGACAGCCGGGTGAGCTCGAACGCCCGGGGGATCGGGGACCAGTAGTCGATCTCGTTCTTCCGGCGGATACGCCGCCTGAAGTTGATCCCCCACGGCTCGTCCGCGCCCTCGTCGAAGCGGAGCGCGCGGAAGGGGATCGCCATCTCCGTCGTCCACCCGTCGGCGACCCGTCGGGAGCGGACCCGCCAGATCGCGTCCCAGCTCGGATTGACCTCGCGGCCCTCGTTGGCGACCTGCTCGTCTCCCCGGGCACCCTCCGGGTTGGTCATGAACACGTAGCCGTTCCGGCGGTCGCGGAACGTGTCGAGGATCACCGAGAACGCGTCCTGCTCCGTCTCCTTGAAGTCCTTCTTGATATCGGTGGTCACGAGCCCGTCGGGGTCGCTGTCGTGCAGGTACGCCCCGATGTAGAGGTTCTCGGCGTCCCACGCCACGCGCACCTCCGTGCGCTCGGACGCGGGCTGACCCTCACGGGGCTCGGCCTGGACGAACCCGCTGACGGGCCGGGCCCGGCTCCACACCTCCTCGTCGAGGACGCCGTCGACCCGGACGCCGTCCGTGGATTCCACCGCGTCGACGCGCAGGCGGTCGCCGTCGCTACGGGTGGTGGGAATCTGGGCGAGGATCGAAATCGGCCCCATCAAGAGGAGCGCGACGGAAAGCGGCAGGGGAATCGAGCGGCACAACGGGCAGGCCTCCTTGATGGGTCACGCAAAACGGCGCCAATCTGGAGGCCCGAGCCCGCCCGCGAAAGTCAGGACGGGTCGTCTTCGCTTCGGCGCACCCGATTCGCCCGGCCGGCCCGCGGCACGTCGCCGCCGCGCACCATCTGCTCGATCTGCCCCAGAAGGGAGTCGGAGCCCGCCTCGCTGGCGCCGAACAGGCCGTCCTCGCTCTCCTCGCTCTCGAGCCGCTCGACGACGCCGTGGAGGTTGATCCACAGATCGAACTTCTCGCTCATCCGCAGCACGGAGTAGAAGAGCCGCGGCCGCCGGCCACGCCCGGAGATGATGTCCAGCACGATCGCGCCGATGGAGAGGTGGAAGACCACGAGGTCCTTGAGCCCGTCGACGACCAGCTTGAGCTGGAAGATCAGGAAGTCGCGGATCGTCACGCCCCGCGTTGCCATGACCATCGGTCGTTTTCTGTTGCTGCGGCTGTCTCGGCTCATGCCCGTGCGTCTCTTCTCCGAATCGTTGAACTGCACCCGTTCCTACGGATTCCCCGGGGGCGGGATTCAACACTCCCCCTGCGGTCGCGTGTGTGTACTCTCGGTCACGACGGGTCCGCGGAGAAGGGGAGGGCCGAAGTCGGCGCCAGGAACCTTCCCCCGCGGGGCAACGTAGCAAAACGGGACCCGCCGCCCGCGCGACTCCAGCACACCAGGCCATGCGGTTACCCTCCCGAGCCAGCTCGACCCTGGCGGTCCTCGCCCTCTCCTCCTGCGTCCTGGCCTGCGACGAGGTCGGGGGGCAACGGGACATCGGGGCAGGGTTCCTCATGCAGCAGTTTCCCCGCGACACCCTCCCCCGCATACGCCGCCCGACCCGGGAGGAATCCGAGGATGTCAGGCTGAGGCTGCCCCCCGACGACGAGCCCCCCGGGCGCCACGCGTTCTACTGGACGCGAGCGATCTACAACGGCGGCGGGCGGGGCGGACGGGGGTGGGGGCGCCGCGGCTACGGCGCCTGGAGCACGGACTTCCCGAAGGGCGACCGCCAGTTCCTCGTCGTCCTCGAGAGGCTCGTGCGCCTCGACGCCTACGACTTCGAGAACGCGGTGGACCTGGCGGACCCGAAGCTGCGCCGCTTCCCGCTGCTCTACGCGGTCGAGGTCGGCCACATGGACCTGACGCCCGAGCAGATCCACGGCCTGCGCGACTACCTGAACGCGGGTGGGATGCTCGTCGTCGACGATTTCTGGGGCACCTACGAGTGGGCCCAGTTCGAATACAACATCCGCCAGGTGCTCCCGGGACGGCCGATCGTCGAGCTGCCCATGGACCATCCCCTCTTCTCCGCGTATTACCAGATCGACTCGATCCTCCAGGTCCCCAATGTCAGGAACGGCGAGGCCGTGACGCGGGGCTACGGGCACACGTGGGAGCAGGACGGCTACCTGCCCCACGTCCGCGGGATCCTCGACGACGACGGGGAGCTCATGGTGATCATCAACTGGAACACGGACCTCGGAGATGCCTGGGAGTGGGCGGAGGATCCCATGTATCCGCTGCCGCTGTCGACCTTCGCCTACGAGATGGGCACCAACATGATCGTCTATGGCATGAGCCACTGACCGGGAACCGATGAGCGGCGTCTTCGAGTTCCTGTTCAAGTACCGCCCTCTCGTCTTCGAGCAGGGCGACTTCGCCTTCACCAGCCCCGCTGCCGTGCGCATGTGGCTGGTGGGAGCGGGCGTGCTCGCCATGGCCGCCGTGGCCACCTACACGCTCGCCCGGGGGCGGGCGGCACGCACGGACCGCGTGGTCATGGCGGGGCTGCGCGCTCTCCTCCTGGGCGTGCTGCTGTTCTGTCTGCTGCAACCGTCGCTGATCCTGTCCACGGTCGTGCCCCAGCAGAACTTCGTCGGCATCCTGGTGGACGACTCGCGCAGCATGAGCATCGCCGACGAAGCGGGTCGGCCCAGGAGCGACTTCGTGGCCGAGGCGTTCGCGCCCGAAGAGAGCGATCTGCTGCGCCAGCTGTCCGAGCGGTTCACGCTCCGCTTCTTCCGCTTCTCGTCGGGCGCGGTGCGCATGGACGGCCCCGGAGAGCTCGGGTACGACGGCACGCACACCGATCTGGGCGCCGCGCTGGACGGGGCCCGCGAGGAGCTGGCGGGCCTGCCGCTGGCCGGGTTGGTCATGATCACCGACGGCGCGGACAACGGTCGCCATCCGCTCACCGAGTCGCTGGTCCCCCTGCAGGCAGCGGGCGTGCCGGTCTTCACGGTCGGGCTCGGCGAGGAGTCCCTCGCGCCCGACATCGAGGTCGGACGGGTCGAGCTTCCACGCGCGGTGCTGAAGGGAAGCACGCTCCTGGTCGACGTCGTGGTCACGCAGACCGGGATGGGCCGGCGCACGGTCCCCCTGATCGTGGAGGACGAGACCCGGCTTCTCGGCGAGGAGGACGTGACGCTGGGGCCCGACGGCGAGCCGGTGGTCGCCCGCGTCGCCTTCGAGCTCGACGCCGTCGGGGCGCACCGCGTCCGCTTCCGCATCCCGGTGCAGGACGGCGAGCGCGTCGACCGGAACAACGCGCGCGACGTCCAGGTCGAGGTGCGCGGCGACCGCGAGAAGATCCTGTACTTCCAGGGAGAGCCGAGCTTCGAGCTGAAGTTCATCCGTCGAGCGGTGCGGGACGACGAGAACGTGCAGGTCGTGACGATGGAGCGGACCGCCGAGAGCAAGTTCTACCGGCTGGACGTGGACGACGCCGACGAGCTGGCGGGAGGCTTCCCCCGCTCCCGGGCGGAGCTGTACCGCTACCGCGCGCTCATCCTGGGGAGCACGGAGGCGTCTTTCTTCTCCCACGACCAGCTCCAGATGATCGCGGACTTCGTCTCGGAGCGGGGCGGCGGTTTCCTCATGCTCGGAGGCCACGGCTCCTTCGCCGAAGGAGGTTGGGCGGGCACGCCGGTGGAGGAGGTGCTGCCGGTCGTCCTGTCCGGGACGCCCGCCGCGCCCGGCGACTTCCTCGCCGAGGTCAAGGTCGCGCCCACCCCGGCGGGCGCGGCGAACGCCGCGATGCAGCTCGTCGACGACAGCCTGGACGTGCGCGACCGGTGGGCGGCGCTCCCGCCGGTCACGATCGTGAACCGCGTCACCGAGACGCGCCCCGGCGCCACCGTGCTCCTGCAGGGCACGGGCGAGGGACTGGATCCCCCGCAGGTCGTGCTGGCCCACCAACGCTACGGGCGGGGGAAATCGTTGGCCCTCACGATCCAGGACTCGTGGCTCTGGCAGATGAGCGCCGACGTGCCGCTGGAGGACCAGAGCCACGAGACGCTGTGGCGGCAGATTCTGCGCTGGCTGGTGGACGACGTTCCGGAGGCCGTCTCGGTCACGCTCGACCAGGAGCAGGTGGAGCGCGGCGAGGCGGTGCGGCTGTTGGCGAGCGTTTCGGACTCCACCTACCTCGAGGTGAACGACGCGGTGGTCACAGCGCGCGTCACCGATCCGACCGGGGCGGTCGCCGAGATCCCAGCCGAGTGGACGGTGGAGCGCGACGGCGAGTACGCCGCGCGGCTGGTGCCTTCCGGGGAGGGCTCGTACGACATCGAGGTCACCGCGACGCGCGGCGGCCAGGTCCTGGGCACGGACGAGACCCACCTGGTGGTCGCCCCGAGCGACGAGGAGTACTTCGGGGCGGGACGGCGCACGAGCGTGCTCCAGCGCATCGCGGACGAGACGGGCGGGCAGTTCTACACCCCCGCCAACGTGAGCGCGCTGCCGGACGACATCACCGTCACGGGAGGGGGCGTGACGCTCGTCGAGCAGCGCGACCTCTGGGACATGCCGATCCTCTTCCTGGTCCTCGTCGTGCTCATGGGCGCGGAGTGGGGGTACCGGCGCATGCGGGGGCTCGCATGATACGCGCGCGCACGCACCGTACGGGCTCCGCCGGGGCCGCTTGCCTGATGGCGGGCACGGCGATGCTGGCCTTCCTCGGCGCCCCGCGCTTCGCTGCAGCGCAGGAGACGCACGTGCTCGTGGTGGTGGGCCTCGGGGGGACCGACGCCTACCGGCAGAGCTTCGCGGGTTACGCGACCGAGCTGCGCACCGCGCTCACCGAACGTGACGGGATCCCGACGGATCACGTCACGGTGCTGGCCGAGCGCGTGGATCTCGCCCCCGAGGTCGTGCAGGACCGCTCGACCAAGGAGAACGTCGTGCGGGCGATGGGGGAGATCGCGGCGCGCGCCGCTCCCGCGGACCGGGTGCTCATCGTGCTGATCGGCCACGGGACGGCGCAGGGCGACGAGGGCCAGTTCAACCTCCCGGGTCCGGACCTGTCCGCCGACGAGCTGGCCGCCGCCCTCGCGGCTTTCCCGACCCAGATGGTGGCGGTGGTGCTCACGGGCAGCTCGGGCGGCGGGTTCGTGGCGCCGCTTTCCGGACCGAACCGGATCGTGATCAGCGCCACCCGCACCGCGCGCGAGCGCAACGCCACCGAGTTCCCGCGCTACTTCGTCGATGCCATCGCCGGGGACGGCGCCGACATGGACAAGGACGGGCTCACCTCCCTCCTGGAGGCGTTCGTGTACGCGCGCGCCGAGGTCGCGCGCCACTACGAGGAGGAGAACGAGCTCCTGGTCGAGCACGCGGTCCTGGACGACAACGGGGACGGCGAGGGCAGCCCCGACGCCAGCGCGACGGCCGTGGACGGTCGGCTGGCCGCCGGCTTCCGGCTCGGCCGTACGGCGGTGGCGGCGCAGGCCACGGACGATCCCGCCCTGGCGAAGCTGTACGAGGAGCGACGCGAGATCTTGGGGCGCATCGACGGTCTACGCGCCTCCCGCGACGCGATGACGGAGGAGCGCTACGACGAGGCGCTCGAAGCGCTCCTGGTGGAGCTGGCGCTCAAGAACAGGGAGATCAAGGCGCGGGAAGGGGGCGGCTCGTGATCCGGCGCACAGCGCTCCTGCTCGTGGCGGCGTGCCTGACGTCGGCCCCTTCTGCGTCGGCGCAGACGGAGGCGGAGGCGCGCGCCGCCCTGCGCGCCGGCGACTACGACCAGGCCATGCGCGACCTCCAGCGCCTGGTGCGCGCCGACCCGGCCTCGGTGACCGCCCGCAGGAGCCTCGTCGAGGCGCTGATGGTGCGGGGCCGCTACGACGACGCCGAGGCGGCCGCCCGCGAAGCCCCCGACCCCACCGCCATGGCGACCACCCTCGGAAGGGTGCTCGTGCGCCGCGGGCGGCTGGAGGAAGCCGAGGCCGCGTTCCGCCTCGCCGCGGAGGGTGGCGCGGAAGACCGGCTCACGGCCGAGGTCGACCTTGCGGAGCTGCTCTTCCGCAGGGGGCGCATCGACGAGGCGATGGGGCGCTTCGACCGCTTCATCGACGTCTACAACGACGCGGGGGGCGCACTGCCGGCGCGGGACCTGGTGGCCGTCGGTCGCGCCGTGCACCGGCTGAGTCGCACCGACCCGGACCTGATCCAGGACGCCCTGAAGGCCTTCGACGAGGCCGCCACCGCCGACCCGGGTTGGGCGGAGCCGCCCCTGCTCACGGGCGAGCTCTTTCTGGAGGCGTACGAGAGCCCGGAGGCACAGGCGGAGTTCCAGAAGGTGCTTGCGGTGAACCCCCACGACCCGCGGGCGCTCCTCGGGATGGCCCGCGCCCTCGACTTCGACGGCACGCCAGGCGCGCCCGAGCGGATCCGCGCCGCCCTGGAGGTCAACGACGACGACCCGGACGCGCACGTGCTCCTGGCGCGGCTGAGCGTGTCGCGGGAGGACTTCGCCAGGGGGGAGGAGGAAGCCGAACGCGCGCTGGAGGTGGATCCGGCTTCGCTGGAAGCGATGTCGATGCTGGCCGCGGCCCGATTCCTCGCCGACGACACCGCCGGCTTCCTGGAGGCGCGTCGGCGCGCGCTCCGCCTCAACCCGCGCTACGCGGGCCTGGACGCCACGGTCGCGGAGCTGGCGGTGCAGGTCCGGCGCTACGGCGACGCGGTGGACCGCGGCGCCACGGCCGTGGCCCTCGACTCCGCGTCCTGGCGGGCGTGGGGGCTCCTGGGGATGAACCAGCTCCGCATGGGGCGCATCGAAGAGGGGCGGGCCGACCTCGAGCGGGCCTTCGCGGGCGACCCCTACAACCCCTGGTTCAAGAACAGCCTCGACCTGCTCGACACCTTCTCGCGCTTCAAGACGGTCGAGACCGAGCACTTCCAGCTCTTCCTGCACGGCACCGAAGCGGACCTGCTCGCGCCGTACGTGTCGCGCGTGGCCGAGGAGGCCTGGGACTCGCTGTACGCCCACTACGGCATCGAGCCGAAGCAGCCGGTCAGGGTCGAGCTGTACCCCTCCCACGCGGACTTCTCCGTACGCACGCTGGGCGAGACCGGGCTGGGCGCGCTGGGGGTGAGCTTCGGGAGCGTGCTCGTCCTCGACTCGCCGGCGGCACGCCAGCGCGGCGAGTACAACTGGGCGTCGACGCTCTGGCACGAGCTGGCCCACGCCTTCCACCTCGCCATGTCGGACAACCGCGTGCCGAGGTGGTTCTCCGAGGGCCTGGCCGTGCACGAGCAGCGCAAGGCGCGCGAGGGGTGGGGACACCAGGCGAGCATTCCGTTCCTGCAGGCGCTACGCGACGGGAAGCTGAAGAAGTTCAGCGAGCTCAACGACGGCTTCATGCGGCCGGAGTATCCCGAGCAGGTCGGGTTCTCGTACTTCGAGGCGTCGCTCGTCTTCCAGCTCATCGAGCAGCAGCACGGCTTCGGAGCCATCCGCACGATGCTCGACGGCTACCGCGAGGGACAGACGACCGAGAAGCTCTTCGAGTCCGTGCTGGGCACGACCAGCGAGCGGTTCGACGACGAGTTCGACGACTACATGCGTGCGCGCTTCGCATCGCCGCTGCGGGGCCTCGCCCGCGTCGGGGAGACGCCGCCCGCCGATGCCGGACCGGACGCCCTCGCCGCCTACGTGCGCGCGCATCCCGGCGACCTGGTGGCGCGGATGCTCCTCGGTGCGCTCCTCGTCCGGGCCGAGCGTTACGACGAGGCGCAGCCGCACCTGACCGAGGCGCTGAAGATGTTCCCGGAATACGGCGGCCCGGACAGCCCCTACTACTACCTGGCGAAGATCCACGAGGCGCACGGCGACCTGGAGCGCGCGGCCGCGGCCCTGGCACGCCTGAACGCCCTCTCGGAATCGAACTACGACGCCCTGCTGGAGGAGGCAGCCGTGCAGGACTCCCTCGGCAACACAGCCGCATCCGCCCACGCGCTGGAGAAGGCGGTCGAGGTGTTCCCCTACGACCTGGACCTGCACCGCCGCCTGGCCGTGCTCGACGGCAACCTCGGCGACCGCCTCGGCGCGGTGCGCGAGCGCTCGGCCGTCGTGGCCCTCGACCCGCCCGACCGCGCCGAGGCGCTCTACCACCTGGCGGTGGCACAGATGGACGCGGGCTCGCGGGAGGACGCGCGCCGCACCGTGTTGCGGGCGCTGGAGATCGCGCCCGCCTACGAGGACGCGCTCGAGCTGCTGCTGGCGCTGAGGCGCTCCGGGACGGGGGCACCATGACGGGCGGGACGCGGTTGCTCGTGATGACGCTTGCCGCAAGCGCGGCCATGGCCGCAGGCGGCGCCCTGCATCTCGCGACCGCCCCGGCGGACGTGAGCTCCGGGAGCGTGGCGGCCGAAGGGGTCGCGGCCCTCGCGGCGCGCACCTCCGTGGCGATCCAGGTGGTGCCCGGGCGTCGCAGAGGGCAGCGCCGACCCCCTGCCGCCGACGTGCCGGGGTCCGACGAAGAGCTCAACGCTCCCTACGACGGCCGCTACCACTTCATGCGCGTACGCTACACGCCGTGGCGGGAGGGCATGCGCTGGGTGCAGGGCCGGGGCCCGTCGTGGGCACACGACTATCCCCGGGGCGAGCGCAACTTCACGAAGATCCTCGACGAGACGACGTTCATCCGGCCGCTGACCGAGGGCTCGAACGTCCTCACGCTGGACGACCCGCGCCTCTTCCAGTACCCCATCGCGTACATCATCGAGGTGGCCGGGTGGAACCCCACGGACGAGGAGGTCCGGGGGCTCCACGACTACCTGCTCAAGGGCGGCTTCCTCATCGTGGACGACTTCCGCTACCCCCCCGCCCTCGACAACCTCGAATTCCAGATGAACCGCGTGCTTCCCGGCGTCCAGTTCGTCCAGCTCGACGGGAGTCACGAGATCTTCGACTCGTTCTTCCGCGTCGACCCCCACCAGGTGATCCCGCCCTACGGGCCGACCGACCCCGTGTGGTACGGGATCTTCGAGGACAATGACCGCACCAAGCGGCTGATGGCGATCATCAACTACGACAACGACATCTCGGAATACTGGGAGTTCAGCGACCGGGGCTACTACCCCATCGACCTGTCGAACGAAGCGTACAAGCTCGGCGTGAACTACATCATCTACGGCATGACCCACTGAAACCCACGGAGAACGACCCTTGGCGGACGACGTGATCGGAACCGTGCAGCTCGACAGCCCCGACGACGTGGCGCTCGCGGACCGCATGAAGAACGGGCGGGAGCAGATCATCCGGGAGCTGCGCAAGCTCATCGTCGGACAGGACGAGGTCATCGAGCAGATGCTGCTCACGCTGTTCGTCGGGGGCAACAGCCTGCTGATGGGCGTGCCGGGCCTGGCCAAGACGCTGCTCATCCACACGGTCGCACAGGTGCTCGACCTGCGCTTCAGCCGCATCCAGTTCACGCCGGACCTGATGCCGTCGGACATCACGGGAACGGACATCATCCAGGAGGACCCCGACACCGGGCGGCGCGAGATGGTGTTCGCGCCGGGGCCGGTGTTCAGCAACATCGTGCTCGCCGACGAGATCAACCGTACGCCGCCCAAGACGCAGGCGGCGCTCCTCGAGGCGATGCAGGAGCACCGGGTCACCGTGCAGGGTCGCACGTACGTGCTCGAAGAGCCCTTCTACGTCTTCGCCACACAGAACCCCATCGAGCTCGAGGGAACGTACCCGCTCCCCGAGGCGCAGCTCGACCGGTTCATGTTCGAGATCATGATCGAACACCTGTCCAAGGACGAGGAGATGGACGTCGTGCGCTCCACCACCGGCATTCTCGATCCGGTGTTCAGCCACGCCGTGACCGGCCCGGACCTGGTTGCCTTCCAGAAGCTGGTGCGCCGCGTGCCCGTGTCCGAGGAGGTGCTGCAGTACACGGTGGATCTCGTGCGCGCGAGCCGCCCCGGGGACGGCGCCCCGGACTTCGTGAAGAAGTGGATCGCCTACGGCACCTCCGTGCGCGCGGCCCAGTACCTCGTGCTCAGCGCCAAGGCGCGGGCGGTCACGCGCGGACGGGACCACGTCACGTTCGACGACATCCGGTCGCTGGCCCAGCCGGTCATGCGCCACCGCGTGCTCACGAACTTCCACGCTGAATCGGAGGGGCACACGGCCAGCGAGATGGTCGACCTCCTCCTCGACGCGGTCCCCGTTCCCCGTTCGGGGATGTAGACCGTGGCCACGCCCGCTCGCGCCCGCGGATCCCGCTCGGGAGCCCGTTTCCTCGATCCCGCGGTCCTCGCCCGGATCGACAACCTCGAGCTCCTGGCGCGCACGGTCGTGGACGGCTTCCTGAGCGGACTGCACCGGTCGCCCTACCTCGGCTTCAGCCTCGACTTCGCCGAGCACCGCCCGTACATGCCGGGCGACGACATCCGGCGTATCGACTGGAGCCTCTACGGGCGGACGGACCGCCACTACATCAAGCTGTTCGAGGCCGAGACCAACGCGAATTTCGTGGTGCTGCTGGACGTCTCCCGCTCGATGAGCTACGGCAGCCACGACGTGTCGAAGCTCGACTACGGGCGCTTCCTGGCGGCTGCTTTGCTCTTCTTCTCGAACCGGCAGCGAGACCGGGTGGGGCTGGTCACGTTCGATCACGACATCGTGGAGTACGTGCCGCCGTCGATGAAGCACATGGACACCGTGCTGCACGTCTTGGACCGGGCCGAGGCCGCACGCGAGGGCGCGTTGCGCCCGCCCCTCATGACGATCACGGAGCGCCTGAGCCGGAAGGGCATCGTGGTCCTGATCTCCGACTTCTACGAGGAGCCCGACGCGGTCATGGAGGCGGTCGTGCCGCTGCGCTCGCGGGGGCACGACGTGATCGTCTTCCACGTGCTCGACCCCGCGGAGCTGGAGTTCCCTTTCCAGGACGCCTCCGGCTTCGAGGACATGGAGAGCGGCGAGCAGATCCCGGTCATCCCGGCGAAGCTCCGTGAAGAGTACCTGGCGCTGCTGCGCGCCCATCTGCACGAGCTGGAGGACCGCTTCACCGCAAGCGGCGTCGACTACCAGCTCCTGGATACCTCCAAGCCGCTGGACCTGGCGCTCTTCCGTTACCTGTCCGCGCGCGAGCGCCTGAGCCGCGTCCGATGAGCTTGACGTTCCTCGTTCCCCTCTTCCTCCTGGGGCTGGCCGGGATCGCGATCCCGATCATCGTGCACCTCACGCGCCGGCAGCGGCGCAACGTGGTCGCGTTCCCCTCGCTGATGTTCCTGGAGAAGATCCCCTTCCAGGAGCAGCGCCGCCGCCGCATCCAGAACTGGCTGCTCCTGGCGCTGCGCGCGCTGGCGCTCGCCGTGCTCGCCGTGGCCTTCGCGCGGCCGTTCGTCGCCGACACGGAGCTGGGCGCGGCCGGTCCCGGCGGGCCGCGCGAAGTCGTCGTCCTCCTGGACCAGTCGTACAGCATGGACGTGGGCAATGCCTGGGAGGCCGCGGTGCGCGCAGCCAGGCAGGTCTTCGCGTCCCTCGGTCCGCTGGACCGGGCGAGCGTCGTGCTTTTCTCGCAGGGCGCGAGGGTGGCGGCACGCTCGACGTCCGATCCGGGTCGGCTGAACGCGGCCGTCGACACCGCGGTGGTGGGCTCCGGCACGACGCGATACGGTCCGGCGCTCAAGGTGGCCCAGACGATCCTGGAGGAGTCCGAGCTTCCCCGGGGCGAGGTCGTGCTCATCTCCGACTTCCAGCGCAGCGGTTGGACGGGCGACGAGGGCGTGCATCTCCCGGCCGGAACGGTCGTCACCCCGGTGGCGGTGCAGGAGGACGTGTCCGACAACGTGCAGGTGGCCGGGGTCTCGCTGGTGCGCCAGGCCGTCGGTGGCCGCGAGCGCGTAACGCCCACGGTGCGCATCGCCCGCCAGGGTGGGGCGGCCACACGCGAGGTGCCGGTGACCCTGGAGCTGGACGGACAGGAGATTCAGCAGCGCTCGGTCCGCGTGGACCCCGACGGCGCCGCCGTGGCGACGTTCCCGCCGTTCACGCTGTCCCTTCCCCACACGCGCGGCACGGTGCGCGTGCCCGCCGACGACCTGGATGGCGACGACGCCCGCTACTTCGTGTTGTCCCCTGGCCGGTCGATCCCCGTGCTGGTGGTCGACGGCGGCCGGGCGCGGCGGGACGCGAGCCTCTACCTCGAGCGCGCGCTCGGAACCTCCGACGAAGGACGCTTCGCGGTGCGCGTCCGCCGCGGCGACGGCGTGCGCCCCGCGGACCTCCAGGGAATCCAGGTGGCGGTCCTGAACGACGTGCGCACGGACGGCGCGTCGGCGGAGATCCTGCGCCACTTCGTCGAGGGCGGAGGCGGGCTCCTCGTCGTCGCCGGGGAGGCCGCGAGCTGGCCTGCATCCGCGGCCGACGTCCTTCCGGGCGCGCTCGGCCCGGTCGAGGACCGCGAGGAGGGGCGGGGCGGCCGGCTCGGCTTCCTCGAGTACGGTCACGAGGTCTTCGAGATCTTCGCCGGTCCCCGCAGCGGCGACTTCAGCGGGGCCCGCTTCTTCCGGGCGCGGGCGTTCTCGGCGTCGGATTCCGCGAGCATCCTCGCACGCTTCGACGACGCATCGGTCGCCATGGCGGAGAGCCGGCGGGGCGAAGGCCGGGTCGTCGTCTGGACGTCGACGCTGGATGCGTTCTGGAACGACCTCGCGCTCCAGCCCGTCTTCCTCCCCTTCGTGCACCGGCTGGTGGAGCACCTCAGCGGTCGCGCCGAGGCCCTCCCATGGTTCACCGCGGGACAGGTCGTGGACCTTGCCGACCCCGAGGCGTTGGAGGCGGCCGGTCTCGCGTCCGCGGAAGCCGCCGACTTCGCGGAGGACGCCGATCAGGTCGCCCTCACGCCCTCCGGCTCGACGATCCCGCTCCCGGCGGCGACCGGGCCCCGTTACCTCCCCCTCGAGGAGCGTGGGTTCTACGTGATCCGGCCCCCGGGGTCGGAGCCCGAGCGGCCGTTCACGGTGGCGGTGAACGTCGACCTGGCGGAGTCGTCGCTCGCACGGATGGACCCGGAGGAGATGGTCGCCCAGCTCACCGGGCCCGAGGCGGGCCCCGCGGCCGGTCCGACGTTCGAGGCGGCCGCGCTGGCCCGCGAGGATCTGGAGCGTCGCCAGTCGCTGTGGCGCTACCTGCTGTTGGCCGGCTTCCTGCTGCTGCTCGCGGAAACCGGCGTGTCCAACTGGCTCTCCAGCAGGCGGTCGCGGACCCCGGGGATGGCCATCGGTTAAGAGGAACGCACCGGGTGGCGACGTCGTCGTGGTCGTGCACAGGTGCGAGGCATAGGTTGGAGGACGGGACGGGAGAGGTCGCATGAGCACAGTGCAGAGACACGAGGAAGTCGTTCGGCTCGTGGCCCGGGTGCGCCGCCGCTGGCGCATGCGCGTCGCGCTGCGCGGACTCGCCATCACGGCCGCGGCAACGGTGGCCGTGCTCTTCCTCTCCGCCGCGGCGCTCGAGCGTCTGCGCTTCGCGCCCGAGGCCGTCCTCTGGCTGCGGGTCCTCACCTGGGGCACGCTCGTCGGGTCGCTGGCGGCCTTCCTCGTGCGACCGCTGCTGCGCCGCGTGGGGAACCGCCAGGTGGCGCTCTACCTCGAGGAGCACGAGCCCTCGCTGGACCACGCCGTGGTGAGCGCCATCGAGGCGGATCCCTCCACCGGCGCGTCCGAGGCCCTCCTGGAGCGCCTGGTGCGCACGGCGCTGGACGAGGCACGGCGGGTGGACGACGGGCGGCGCGTGGAGCAACGGGGGTTGTACCGCTTCGGCGGCGCGCTCACCGCCGTGGCGGTCGCCACGGTCGCGCTGCTCATGCTCGGCCCGGCACACCTGCACAACGGCCTCGGCGCGCTTCTCCGTCCGACCCGCGACGCGGCCTCCGTGAACCCGTACGCCATCGGGGTCACGCCGGGCGACGTGACCATCGCGCGCGGCACCGACCAGATGGTGACGGCGAAGCTGAGGGGCTTCGACGCCAGCGAGGCGTCGGTGTTCACGCGCACCGGCCCGGACGCGACGTTCCAGCGGCTCAGCATGCTGCCCGGTGACGCGGGCGGCTTCGAGGCCCTCCTCATCGGCGTGTCCGACCACACGGAGTACTTCGTGGAGTCGACCGGTGTACGGTCGCCCACCTACGCCATCGACGTGGCCGACCTCCCCTACGTCGATCAGCTCGACCTCACGTACCGCTTCCCCGCGTACACCGGGCTGGCCCCACGCACCGTGGAGGACGGAGGCGACGTGGCCGCGCTCCCCGGGACCGTGGTGGAGGTCCGCGTCACGCCCACCCTCCCCGCGCCCGGCGGGCGCCTGGTGCTGGGCGGCGACGACGCGGCCGAGCTCACGGCCGAGGGCGATGGCACGATGGTGGGCTCCTTCACGGTCACCGAGAAGGGCTTCTACTCCGTCGAGCTCGCCCGGGACAACGGCGAGATGGTCGCCGCCTCGCCCGAGTACACGATCGACGTGCTCGCCGACCAGGAGCCCTCCATCCGCTTCACGAAGCCCGGTCGCGACACCCCGGCCTCGCCGATCGAAGAGGTCTATCTGGAGGTCCGCGCCGACGACGACTACGGCGTCGGCGACGTCCGCCTGGTCTACTCCGTGAACGGCGGGCCCGAGGACACCGTGCCGATCTTCCAGGGGAGCGGCCCGCCGCTGCCCCAGGTGTCGGCCGGCTACACCATGTTCCTGGAGGAGTGGCCGCTCGAGCCCGGCGACCTCGTGTCGTACTACGGCCTCGTGCGCGACAACCGCGCCGGCGGTACCGCCGAGCCGGTGACCAGCGACATCTACTTCCTCAGCATCCGTCCCTTCGAGCGTACGTACCGGCAGGGCGAGTCGCAGGGGGGCATGCCGGGGAGCGGCCAGCAGCAGAACGCGCAGACCGCGCTCTCCGAGATGCAGCGGCAGATCATCGCGGCCACGTTCAACCTCGTGCGTCAGAAGAGCACGTACGGCGCGACGGAGTTCAGCGAGAACGTGGTGAGCGTGGCCCTCTCCCAGGAGCGTCTGAAGGAGCAGGTCGCGACGCTCCTGGAGCGCATGGGCAACCGCGGGATCACGGAGACCGACCCGGCCTTCCACGACGTTTCCGCCGTGCTGCCCCTCGCCACCGAGGCGATGGACCGGGCGAAGGCGCAGCTCGACGACGAGCAGCTGCGCGACGCGCTCCCGCACGAGCAGACCGCCCTGCGCTACCTCCAGCAGGCCGAGGAGACCTACGAGCGCTATGTCGTCCAGCAGCAGCAGTCCATGGGCGGCGGGGGCGGCGGCGGCCAGACGCCCGCCGCCGACGAGCTGGCGGATCTGTTCGAGCTCGAGCTGGACAAGCTGAAGAACCAGTACGAGACGGTCCGCCGCGGCCAGCAGCAGACCACCGACGACCAGGTCGACGAGACGCTCGAGAAGCTGAAGGAGCTGGCGCGCCGCCAGCAGCAGGAAGCCGAGCGCCAGCGGCGGCGCGCGCAGGCCGGCCAGTCCGGCGGCCAGGGCGGCTCCGACAGCCAGCGCGACCTGGCCGAGCAGACCGAGGAGGCCGCGCGCGAGCTGCGCCGTCTCGCCCGGGAGTCGAACGACGCGCAGCTCGAGGAGACAGCGCGTAACCTGCAGGAAGCCGCCGACGCCATGCGCCGCTCGGCCGCACGCTCGGGCAACGCCGGCTCGTCCGAGGCCGCGACCGCCCTCGACCGGCTCGAGGAGGCACGGCGACGGCTGGAGCAGGCCCAGCAGGACAGGGCCCGGCGGGATGCCGAAGAGGCGATGCGCCGGGTCGACAACCTGGCCCGCCAGCAGCGGGACGTCACGAGCGACGTACGGAACCTCTCCGAGGGGGGCCAGGACCGCGCGGACGAGATCGACCGCCTCCAGGAGCGCAAGGACGAGATGACCGACGCAGTCCAGGGAATCGAACGCGACCTGGACCGGGCATCGTCGGTGGCACGCGGCGAGCAGCCGGACGCGGCGGGGAAGCTGAAGCAGGCCGCCGAACAGATCCGCGAGTCCAAGCTGAAGGAGAAGCTCCAGTTCTCGAAGGGCACCATCGAGCAGTGGGACAAGGACCAGGCGACGACCCTGGAGCTGAACATCGAGGCCGACCTGCAGGCGCTGAGGGACCGCCTGGCCGACGCCGCCGACGCGGCCGGGGAGCGCCAGGCGGATCCGATGAAGCAGGCGCTCGACGACGCGCGCAACCTCGTGCGTGGGATGGAGGCGATGGATCGGCGCCTGCGCGAGCCGACCGGCCAGCCCGGCGAGCAGCAGGGCCAGGAGGGGCAGCAGGGCCAACCCGGCCAGCAGGAGGGCCAGCAAGGCCAACCCGGGCAACAGCAGGGCCAACCCGGCCAACAGCAGGGGCAGCAGGGCCAACCCGGGCAACAGCAGGGCCAACAAGGCCAGCCCGGGCAGCAGCAGGGCCAACAGGGACAGCAGGGCCAGCGCGGCGGACAGCAGGCGGGTGGTGGCTCGGACCGACCGACCGACGTCGGTGGGCAGGTTCCTCCCTTCTCCGGCGGAGGCGCCACGAGGGGGGACCCGCGCCGCCTGTCCGACGAGGAGGTGCGGCAGTTCCGGCGGGAGTTCTCCCAGCGCGAGGGCCAGGTCCGCGACCTGCGCGACCGCCTGAGCGCGGCGGGCGCCGATGCCTCCGACCTCGACGCGGTGCTGCAGGCGATGCGCCGACTCCAGCAGGAGCCGATCTACGGCAACCCCGCCCAGGTGGCGGACTTGCAGGAGCAGATCCTGGAGTCGCTCAAGCGGCTCGAGTTCGGTCTGCGGCGGGAGGTCGAGGGCGCCGGGGAGCGCCGCGCCGCGCTGAGCGGATCCGACGACGTGCCGGACGCCTACCGGAAGCTGGTCGAGGAGTACTACCGGAAGCTGGCGGGAGGACGGGGACCGGGCGGAGGTCGTTGAGCGCGGGCTCCGGTCGGGAGGTATCGCGGCTCCGCGCGCGTCAGTCCTCGCCGGCGATGACCCGGCGCACCTTCTCCCGGAGGCCTGCGACGGTGAAGGGCTTGGGGATGAAGCTCACCTCCGAGGTCTTCAGCCCGTCGAGGACGATCTCGTCGTCCGTGTATGCGGACATGAACACGACCTGGATGTCGGGGAAGCGAGCGCCGACCTCCTCGGCCAGCTCCCGTCCGCTCATGCCGGGCATGACCAGATCGGTCAGGAGGAGATCGAAGCGACCCCGGTAGCTTTCCGCGACCTCGAGCGCATCCGCTCCCCCGGTGGCGGGCACGACGTCGTAGCCCCCGCGGCGCAGCACCTTGCAGGCGACGTTGAGGACCGCCTCGTCGTCGTCGACGACGAGGATGGTCCCACGGCTCGCGCTCGTTCCACGCTCGAGGATTTCCTGCGGATCAGCGATCATTCCTGCCGGGTCCTCCGTCACCGCCAGCATTCCGACGTCCTCTTACATCGTTACTGGAGTGCGGCAGCCTTGGCCAGGCTCTTGTCGCTGCCGGCCACGAGGAGGGCGTCGGAGTCCTTGAGCAGGGCGTCGGGATCGGGTACCGGATAGATCTGGTCCATCAACACGTCGTGCACGGCCACCACCGAGATGCCGTGCTTGCGCGGAAGCTGCAGGTCGCGGAGCGAGCACCCCACCCAGTTCTCCGGAACGGCCATCTCCTGGATCCCGAAGTCCGGTCCGAGCTGGACATAGTTCAGAAGCGACGCGCTGGATATCCGCTTGCCCAGCCGTATCCCTGATTCCCGCTCCGGGAAGATCGTCTCCGTGACGCCGATCTTCTCGATGAGGCGGGCGTGGTCGTGCGACACGACCTTCACGTAGAGCTCCTCGATGCCGAGGTCCCTCAGCACCAGCGCGGTGAGCGCGCTCGCCGTAATGTTGTCCCCCGTGCTGATCACGGCCGCGTCGGCATCCTCGGCCCCGATGCGCCGCAGCGTGCGTACATCCGTACCGTCGCCCACGCCGGCCCGGGACACCACCCGAGCCATCTGGTCCACACGATCGGCGTCGCGGTCGAGGGCCGCCACGTCGTGCCCGATGGAGTGCAGCGTCTCGGCGACGCTCGCCCCGAAATTGCCCAGCCCGACGATCACGAACCGTTTCACCGCGCGACTCCTCTCAGCCGATGATCACGTCCTCGTACGCGTACCTGAACTCTTCGCCCGCCAGCTCGCGGCGCATCGAGATGGCCGCGGCCATCGTCAGCGGGCCGACGCGACCCATGTACATGAGCAGGATGACCGTCCATTTGCCCATCGCCGTGAGACTCCCCGTGGCGCCCATGGAGAGACCGACGGTGTTGAACGCGCTCACCGCCTCGAACATGTAGCCGAGGAAGCCGCTGGACGAGCCCGTACCCAGGGGCGGGAGCTCCACGACCGCCAACACGAGGATGCCGGTCGTCACCACCACGAAGCCGATCACGAACAGCCCGACGGCCCTCTGGACCGTCTCGCCCGGCATGGTCCGGTGCCACACGCTCGACGCCTGGCGGCCACGCAGGCGCGCCACCGCGGCGACCACGAGCACGGCGAACGTGGTGGTTTTGAGCCCGCCCGCCGTCGAGCCGGGGGAGCCGCCGATGGACATGAGCAGCACCGTGACGAAGTTCGTGCTGTCGGCCGTCGCGCCGTAGTTGACGCTGTTGAAGCCCGCCGTGCGGGCCGTGATGCTCATGAAGAGCGCGTTCACGAGCCGGTCGATGACCGACATCCCGCCCAGCGTGTTCTCCCACTCCAATACGGCGTAGAGGACCATGGCGCCCACGACCAGGAACGCCGTGACGCCGAGCACGAGGCGGGAGTGCAGGGAGAGACGCATCAGCGCCTCCTGTCCGCGCCGCTTCCACCTCAGGTGCAGCTCCTCGAGGGTGAGGAAGCCCAGCCCGCCCAGCACGATGAGCCCGCCGATGGTGAGCAGGGCGACCGGCGAGCTCGCGAAGCCCACCAGCGAGTCGGAGAACGTGGAGAAGCCCGCGTTGCAAAACGCGCTCACGGACTGGAACACGGCGTGCCATGCGGCCGTGGACCACGGAAAGCGGGGCAGCCAGAACACGAACAGGACGAGCGCGCCCACCGCCTCGAGGGCGAAGGTGAAGCGCACCACGTTCCGGACCAGATGGCGGAAGTCCACCTCGGGAGCCACCTCGACGGCGCTGGCGGTGACGGCCTCGTGATGCAGGGAGAGACGGCGGCCCAGGGCGAGGATGACGAGGGTCGTGAACGTGAGGATGCCCAGCCCGCCGAGCTGGATCAGGAGCAGGATCCACGCCTGTCCGGCCGCGGTGAAGTAGGTCGCCGTGTCCACCACGATCAGCCCGGTCACGCACACCGCGCTGGTGGCCGTGAAGAGCGCGTCGAGCCACCCGAGGGGCTCTCCCGTATAGAGGCCGGGGAGGAGCATCAGCCCGAGCGTCCCCATGAGGATGAGCCCCAGGAAGGACAGCACGAGCAGGCGTGACGGAGTCAGGAGCCTCCGCAGCTGCGAGGTCCCGCTCCGCTTGGTGCGCCACAGGTAGTCGTTCGGGGTGCCGCCTCCCCCCCAGTAGGAGGTGGATGCTCCCGGTCCCCGTTCTCCTGCTTTCAGATGCCCGCTCCCATCGTAGGCCCGATCGGAGGATTCCCGCGCGATCCGGGCAGGATGCGGCATTCCCCGATGCCGTCGATAGGATAAGCCCGACGACCGACGGCTCAAAGCAGGGTGCGGTCGGGCGGCCCGCCAAGGACGCCCCGGCGGACGTCACATCTCCACGCGCACACCGATCTCCACCACGCGGTCGGGCGGAAGGTTGAAAAACGACGCCGCGTCCCTCGCGTTCCTGGTGAGGAAGGCGAACAGCCTCTCCCTCCAGAGCCACATGCCGGGCACCTGCCGGGTGGGCACGAGGCGCTGGCGGCCCAGGAAGTAGGTCGTCGACTCCGGGTCCATCCGCAGACCGTCGCCGTCCCGCAGCACGGCGAGGGAGGCCGGCACGTCGACCCGGTCCATGAAGCCGTAGTGGAGGAGCACGTTGTAGAAACCCATCGTCCGCTCGACCACCGTGGCACGCTCCCGGTAGGGAACGTGGGGAACGTCCTCGGTCTGGACGGTGAGCAGGACGACCCGCTCGTGCAGCACCTGATTGTGCTTGAGGTTGTGCTGGAGGGAGCGGGGGGTGCCTCCGGGGTTGAGCGTCAGGAAGACACCGGTTCCCGGCACGCGCCGCGGCGGATCGTCCTGTAGCGACGCGATGAACTCACCCACCGGCACCTCACCCTCGAGCAGGCGCCCGGAGACGATCGCGCGCCCCCTGTGCCACGTCGTCATCGTCAGGAAGACCGCGCCCGCCACGGCGATGGGAAACCACCCGCCGTTGGGGATCTTCACGAGGTTGGCGATCCAGAACGCGACGTCGACCACCAGGAACACTGCGGTGATCCCGGCGGCCACGGCGAAAGGCCACTTCCAGACCCGTCGTGCCACCGCGTAGAAGAGGAAGGTGGTGATGACCATGGTGGTCGTCACGGCGACTCCATAGGCACCCGCGAGCGCGCTCGAGCTCCCGAACCCGACGACGAGGGCCACGCACGCGACCATCAACGCCCAGTTGATCTCCGGGATGAAGACCTGCCCGATCTCCTCCGCGGACGTGTGCTGGACGTAGAGCCGCGGGCTGTAGCCGAGCTGCATCGATTGCATGGCCAGCGAGAAGGACCCGGAGATGACGGCCTGGGAGGCGATGATCGTCGCCGCGGTGGCGAGGAGCACGAGGGGGATCGTCGCCCATCCCGGCGCCATCCGGTAGAACGGACCGACCACCGCGGCGGGGTCACGCATCAGGAGCGCCCCCTGCCCGAAGTAGTTGAGCACCAGCGCAGGGAGCACCCAGGCGAACCACATGATCCGAATGGGTCGCGTCCCGAAGTGACCGAGGTCCGCGTACAGGGCTTCCCCTCCCGTGACCACCAGGAAGACGCTCCCCAGCACGAGCATGCCGCGCACGCCGTTGCGCCCGAAGTAGGCCGCCGCGTGACGGGGGTCGAGCGCCCGGAGGACGGACGGCTCCTGGACGATCTGCGCCACGCCGAGGATCGCCAGAACCAGGAACCAGGTCGCCATGACGGGGCCGAAGACGTTGCCCACCCCGCCGGTGCCCCGCTTCTGGAACACGAAGAGCCCGACCATGATCACCACCGTCACGGGCAGGACCCATTCGTGCAGGCCCGGGGCCACGAAGCCGATCCCTTCCACGGCCGACAGCACGCTGATGGCAGGGGTGATCATGCCGTCCCCGTACAGGAGGGCCGCCCCGAAGAGCCCGAGGAGGATCAGGACCTTCCTGGACCCGACCTCCTCGTCGCGCAGGGGCGCCACGAGGGCGGTCAGCGCGAGGATGCCGCCCTCCCCGTCGTTGTCCGCGCGCAACACGAAGACGAGGTACTTGACGGACACGACCATCACGAGCGCCCAGAAGATCAGCGACAGGACGCCGAGGATGTTCGTGGGGTCGACCGCGAGGCCGTATCCCCGGCGGAAGCTCTCGCGGAGGGCGTAGAGGGGGCTCGTCCCGATGTCCCCATAGACGACGCCCAGTGCGCCCAACGAGAGGAGGGCGAGGCGGCTACGCCTTCCCCCCTCGGGCTCGTCGCGTGGCGTCACGGCGGGGTCGTCCCCTCCTTCCAGGCCCTCGAGGTTCCTCCGGAGGACCATGAACCGTGCAAAGGGCGTTCCAGGGCGGTCCGCGCGGCGCCACCGCCCCGGCTTCTCCCCGCCCCGCCCCGACGTTGGTTAGATTCTCCGCCCACGGTTCCAGGACGCTTCACCTCGCCGACGGCAGCCATGAGCGGACCGCAGTTCATCTACCACATGTACCGCCTGTCGAAGATCGTTCCGCCCAAGCGGGAGATCCTCAAGGGCATCAGCCTGTCCTTCTATCCGAGCGCCAAGATCGGCGTCGTCGGCCCGAACGGCTCGGGGAAGAGCTCGCTGCTGCGGATCATGGCGGGGATCGACACGGACTTCCTGGGCGAGGCGTGGGCGGCGAAGGGCACGCGCATCGGCTACCTCCCGCAGGAGCCCGTGCTGGACGCGTCGCTGGACGTGAAGGGGAACGTCGAGCTCGCCGTCCAGGAGACGCGCGACCTCCTCCGCCGCTTCGAGGAGGTGAACCTGAGGTTCGGGGAAGTCTCCACCGACGAGGAGATGAACGCGCTCCTCGAGGAACAGGCGAAGCTGCAGGACCGGATCGACGCGGCGAACGCCTGGGAGCTGGACCGTCGGCTCGAGATCGCGATGGACGCGCTCCGCCTCCCGCCCGGGGATGCCGACGTGACCACGCTGTCGGGTGGCGAGCGCCGCCGCGTCGCGCTGTGCCGCGTGCTGCTCGAGCAGCCGGACATGCTCCTGCTCGACGAGCCCACGAACCACCTGGACGCCGAATCGGTCGCGTGGCTCGAGCACCATCTGAGCGCCTTCCCTGGCACCATCGTGGCGATCACGCACGACCGCTACTTCCTGGACAACGTGGCCGAGTGGATCCTGGAGCTCGACCGCGGCGAGGGCATCCCGTGGAAGGGCAACTACTCGTCGTGGCTCGAGCAGAAGCGGGAGCGGCTGCGGGTCGAGGAAAAGCAGGAGAGCGCGCGCCAGAAGACGCTCGAGCGCGAGCTGGAGTGGATCCACATGTCCCCGCGCGCCCGCCACGCCAAGGGGAAGGCGCGCGTCACCGCCTACGAGGAGCTGGTGAGCGCGGACGAGCGTGAGCAGATGCGCTCGGCGGAGATCCTCATCCCCAAGGGCCCCCGACTCGGCGACACCGTCGTACGGGCCGTCGGCGTGACCAAGGCGTTCGGCGACAACCTCCTGATGGACGGCCTCTCCTTCGATGTCCCGCCCGGCGCGATCGTCGGCATCATCGGAGGCAACGGGGCCGGAAAGACCACGCTCTTCCGCCTGATCGTTGGCGAGGAGGAGGCGGACTCCGGGGCGCTCACCGTGGGCCAGACCGTGCAGCTCTCCTACGTCGACCAGTCGCGCGAGGCGCTCGACGGGGACAAGACGGTCTTCGAGGAGGTGACCGGCGGCGCGGACGTCCTCGCGTTCGGGCGCGCCGAGGTGAACCCGCGCGCGTACCTGTCGTGGTTCGCCTTCCGCGGGCCCGACCAGCAGAAGAAGGTCGGCGTCCTGTCCGGGGGCGAACGCAACCGGCTGCACCTGGCCAAGCTCCTCAAGTCCGGCGGCAACGTCATGCTGCTGGACGAGCCCACGAACGACCTGGACGTGGACACGCTTCGCGCGCTGGAGAACGCGATCCTCGACTACGCCGGCTGCGTCATGGTGATCTCCCACGACCGCTGGTTCCTCGACCGCGTGGCCACGCACATCCTCGCCTTCGAGGGCGACTCCCGGGTCACGTGGTTCGAGGGCAACTACCAGGAGTACGAGGAGGACAAGCACCGCCGCCTGGGCGCCGAGGCGGACCAGCCCCATCGCGTGAAGTACAGGAAGCTGGTGCGGGAGTGAGGAGGGGAGGCGTCACGCCTCCCGAAGCCAGCCGGGGAGATCGAGCACGCTGTCCAGGATCGCGCTGTGGGGATGCGCCGCGAGAACCTCCCGCGAGTGTGCGCCGGTGAGCACGCCTACGCTCCACCCGACGCCCGCGGCGTGCGCGGCCTCCAGGTCGGACGCCGTATCACCGACGGCCAGGACGGCCCCGGGGTCGGTCTCGCCCACCAGGCGCATGGCTGCGTAGATGAGATCCGGGGCGGGTCGTCCGCGCGCGACGTCGTCCCCGGTCACGACACCCGACAGGCCCAGCCGGTCCCACCCGAGATGCCGCATCAGCTCGCTCGTCGTCACGGCGTCCAGTCCGGTCGTGAGGACGACGTGCACCCCGCCGCGTTGGAACCGGCCCAGGACCTCGGCGGCACCCGGGATCGGAGCCGCGCCGGCGGCGTAGCGGGCCCGGAGGATCTCCTTGAAATCGGCCAGGATCGCACGCGCCGACTCCGCCGGGTCCTGGGCCGACGGCAGGTGCTGGGCCACCAGGTCGGTCACGGCCTCCGCCTTCGATCGGCCGCGCACCGCCGTGACCGCATCGTCGCTCAGCTCCACGCCGACGCGTCTGAAGGCGATGCGGAACGATTCCGGCACCTCGTCGCCGGCATGAACCGTGGTGCCGACCATGTCGAAGACCGCCAGACGCAGGCGCATACAAGATCCTCCGAGGGAGCATCACCGGCCCGTCGTGGAGCTTCACGCCAAGCCCTGCAGATAACGTACTGCATCCCGCCACGCGCGTCTTCGCGGCCGCCGCGCCCTTCTACCACGCGGCGGAGCGGCCTAGCTTCCGTGATCCGTCATACACCCACCCCGCCGAAGCTGCCCGCGAGCAGGACGCAGGATGACCCAAGCCGACCGGACGCGCCGAGACTCGCCCGTCACCTCCAGGTGCGCGCTCGTGCGAAGCGGAACGGCCGTCCGGACGCTCGTGCTCGCCCTGTCGCTCTCCCCTCTCGCGTGCCACGCGCCGGCCCCCGCTCCACCCGCGCCCCCGCCCTCGAATGGCGGTCCGGAATCCCCCGCCACCGCGGCGTCCGATTCGGCGAAGCACGGACCGTTCTTCTACCACGGGCGGCCCTACGGGACCGACGCATACGCCGGTCCGCTCGACATCCTCTTCAACAAGGGCTTCGCGGTGGCCCAGTGGGAGGGGAAGGGCCGTAACATCTTCGACTACCCCTACGGTTGGGGGTCGGTGAAGGGATCCCTGACCCAACCCGGATACTTGGCGCGGAGATTCGGGGGGTGGAAGAAGGTCCTGGAGGTGCAGGTGGTGCCCTTCGCCAAGGGCGGGATCAACGACTCGCAGTGGGTACCGAACTACTTCGGCCACATCGTGGAAGGCGGGATCGCCTACCGGCGCCTCCAGGAGTGGAACGAAGCGCACCACGTCCCCCTCCCGAGCGTCACCGCGGTCCTGGTCAACCTGGGCACCGCCTTGGTGAACGAGGCGTACGAGAACCCCTACGACGAGCACCTGCTCTCGAAGGACGGGAACAGCGGGACGGTGGTGGACCTGATGCTGTTCGATCCCCTCGGCATCATCCTCTTCCACCAGGACGGGGTATCGCGCTTCTTCGCCGGATGGCTGCGCGCGTCGCTGTGGCCGACCCAGGCGTCGCTGACCGTGACGGACCACCTGCTGGTGAACAACGGCGAGAGCGTGGTGCTCAAGCCGCCCATCCCCTTCACCGACCAGGCCCGCTTCTTCATCCGCGCCGGGATGGGCCTCGAGGGCGGGCTGTCGTTGCGGCGCTCCGACGGCCTGGATGTGAGCGTGGGGGTAGGCCAGCAGTCGCGCCAGCGCTGGCTGAATCCGTACACGACGCTGGAGTGGGCCGAGTTCGGGTGGTCCGCCGGAATCTGGGCCGACCGGGACGGAACGCTGCTCGCCGGCCTGACCTGGGACCAGGGCACGGACCGCCGGGTGGCCCTCAACGTCTACCCGGGCTTCCTGCGCGTGGCCGGCGCCAACGTCGGCGCCTGGTTCCTCGTGGACGCCGCCGGCCGTCCCTTCGTGGGCTTCACCACGAGCCGGATGCTGGGCGCCGGGTTGGGTATCGGCTTCTAGTGTGGTGCCGCAGAAATACCTCGGCCATTCGAGCGGATTCCTGCGCACCACACTAGAATTTCCGCCAGATCTCCTGGCGGACCAGGTCGCGCAGCCCGGCGGACCGCGCCGCGTGCTGGCGCCGGACCTCCGGGTCGGGGAAGACGCGCAGGCCGGCCTCGTCGAGCCCGCGGGAGAAGCCGTCCAGCGCGGCGAAGCTCCTGAGGCGGAACACGCGCATGTGCGTCCAGTCCGCTCCGGGGGCGCCGGTGGCGATGGCCGGCGTGTACGTGGTCAGCTCCTCGAATACCCCCGCCTTGCGCCCTTCCTCGTCGATGGGCGTCGCGACGGTGCGGATGTAGTCGGCGTACTCCGCGGCCTTCCCCGGCCGCGCGCGCCAATAGTAGACCACGTAGATGGAGCTGTCCTGCTCGGCAAGCGCGGCGGATGCGGGCCGGTGCGGGCCACCCCACACGGCGCCGGTCAGCGGGAGCAGGCAGAGGGCGAGCACCGGCCACAACCTGGATCGCGTCATCCTGGGCCTCCTGCGGAAGATCGATCACCGTCGCACCCCGGTCCCGGGGTGGTCGCTCCAAGGTACGCGCTTTCCGACGAGACGCACCGCTCCGCTGGGAAGCCCGTCATCCGTGATACGAACGTGACGCCCCCGGGACGCCGGCTCCCTACCCATTCGCCCGCTGGTGCCCTACGCGCTTTTTGATTGACCGGGCGCCACCGACGGATGTAGCTAGGATGCTCGACGCCCGGCGTCGAGCCCTCCACGGGGTGGGGGCTCGCCCCGGGCCCCAGAGAGGAGGCGTCCATGAGATCGTCAGTGAGGACCGTTGTGATGGGAGCGGTTCTGGCGCTCGTCGCGGCCGCGCCGGCTTCGGCCCAGTTCGCGTGGCTCGGGGGTGGAGCGACCTTCCCGATGAGCGACTACGGCGACTACGCGAATACCGGCTACATGGTCTCCGGAGGTGTGGGGATGCCCGTCGGGGAGCAGGGCCTGTCCGTCGCCGCGGAGGCATTCTTCGGCCAGAACGGCCACTCGGACACCGCCGGGGGCTTCACGAACCCCTACGGGTTCATGGCCGAATTCGAGTTCGACCTCGCCGGAGCGGAAGCCGTCCGCAGCGTGTACGTCATCGGGGGGCTGGGCGTCCTCGTCCACCGGTACAGCCCCGACACGGGAGACTCCTCCTCGAGCTCCGGTCTGGGGCTCATGGGCGGCGGGGGGTACTTCTTCCCGCTCGGCGTTATCAACGGCTATGTGGAAGGCCGGGTCCATTACGCGAGCATCGACAGCTCGAACACGATGTTCGCGGGGCTGTTGGCGGGAATCAGCATCCCCCTGGGCTCGAGCTGACGCACCAGGCTCACCTTCCCCACGCGACGCCCGTCACCGCCGCCATCCGACGGTGGCGGGCGTCCGCGTACCCCTGACGCGGAGCTCCGCCTAGATTCCCCCGTCCGTGGGAATCCGTTGGGGAAGCCTCGATGACCGAAAGCACGCAAGTAGCGGAACCCTGGGACTTCGCCGGCTGGGGCGAGTCCCGGAAGATCACCGACCTGGGGAGCGGCCCCACCAAGCTCTCCCGCCTCGACCAGCCCGACAAGCATACGCTGGGCGCCTGGCGCGCCACCGCCATCTGCGGCAACGACATCACCTCCAGCGTGCTGTACGTGTCGGCGCTGTGCGCCGCGCAGGCCGGGGCCCTCGCGCCGGTGGTCCTCCTGATCGTGGCCGGAGTGCTCTATCTGTTCCGGCGCATCTACGGGGAGGTTGGGAGCGCGCTGCCGCTCAACGGGGGAAGCTACACGGTCCTGCTCAACACGACGGGCAAGCGCCTCGCCGCCGGCGCGGCGGTCCTTACGCTGCTGTCCTACGTCGCGACGGCCGTGATCAGCGCCAACGAGGCCATGCACTACGCCCACAACCTCTATTCCGGGCTCGACGTGATCTGGGCCACCGTGGGGGTGCTGGGCCTGTTCGCATTCCTCAACATCATGGGCATCACCGAATCGGCGGCGGTGGCCCTGGGGATCTTCCTGCTCCACATGGCCACTCTCACGGTGCTGGCCGCCGTGGCGGGCTTCGCGGTGATCCGCGCGCCGGACCTCCTCCTGCAGAACTGGGCCATGCCGAGCCCCCGGGGTCTGGCGCACGCCCTCTTCTACGGCTTCGCGGCAGCCATGCTGGGTATCAGCGGCTTCGAGAGCTCCGCCAACTTCATCGAGGAGCAGCGACAGGGCGTGTTCCCGAAGACGCTGCGCAACATGTGGGCCGCCGTGGCAGTCTTCAATCCGCTCATCGCGCTCCTGGCACTGGGCCTCCTGCCCCTGGCCACCATCCAGGAAGTGCCCCGGGACCTGCTGGCGCAGATGGGGACACTCTCCTTCGGCCGATCCCTGGGGTGGTGGGTGAGCCTCGACGCGGTACTCGTCCTCTCGGGCGCGGTGCTGACGAGCTATGTGGGCGTCACGGGGCTGGTACGTCGGATGTCGCTGGACCGGTGCCTGCCCCAGGTCCTGCTGAACGAGAACCCGTGGAGGCGGACGAACCACTGGATCGTCCTGGCGTTCTTCGCGCTGTGCACCTCGATCCTCTTCGTCACGCAGGGGGACATCGAGACGCTGGCCGGCGTGTACACGCTCTCCTTCCTGAGCGTCATGGCGCTGTACGCCATCGGCAACATGCTCCTCAAGAAGACCAGGGGGCGCCTGCCGCGGTCGGAGCGGGCCAGCTGGACCACGGCGGTCGTGGCGCTGCTGGCGGTCCTGGTAGGCCTGCTGGGCAACATCCTCCTGGATCCGCTGAACGTGGAGGTGTTCGCCACGTACTACCTGATCGGCCTGGCCGCCGTGACCGTCATGTTCCTGCGCATCGAGATCCTCCGGGTGGTGCTGTTCTTCTCCCGGGCGGTGGTCGACCGGGTGACGCGGACCAACGAGTGGATCCGGCACACGATCTACCGGAAGATCGAGGAGATCAGCGGGCGCGAGGTCGTGTACTTCACCAAGGGCGACGACATCTCCGTGTTGAACAGCGCCGCCCTCTACGTGCTGAAGAACGAGCAGACCAATCGCATGAAAGTCGTGAACGTCTACCGGAGCGAGGGGGAGATCCCGTCCGACCTCGCGAGCCAGCTCGCCACCGTGGATCACCTCTATCCGCAGCTCAAGATCGACTTCCTGGCCGTGCAGGGGACGTTCGGGCCCGAGCTGATCGAGCGGCTGTCGCAGCGTCTGGGGGTGGCGAAGAACGCGATGTTCATCGGCACGCCCGGCGACCGGTTCCCGCACCGGGTCGAGGACCTGGGCGGCGTGAGGATCATCCTGTGACGGAGCGCGCGGGGGGGCGGATTGCCATCGCGACCATGGCGGTCGGCCTGTGGACGGTCGCCGCGTCGCCGATCCGGGCCCAGACGCTCCCGGCTCCGGCCGTCGACCCCGCCGCGGTGGCGCGGGACGGACGACGCCCGACGCCGGGCCCGGTCTACGAGAGCCCCGCCTTCACTCGGGCGGTGGCGAGGGGGACGCGCACGCACACGGGACGGCCGGGACCGGGCGCCTGGGTCCAGCACCCCCGCTACGACATCGACGCGCGCCTGGACCCGGAGGAAGGGCTGGTCCACGGGCGCGAGCGCGTCTTCTATCGGAACGCCTCACCGGACACGCTCACGCGCCTGGCCGTGCACGTGCGGCAGAACGTCTTCGCCCCCGGAAGCCCCCGGCGTCAGCCGGCGCCCATCACCGGCGGGGTAACGCTGGAACGGGTCACGGTGGACGGGCGGGCGTGGGCGTCCGAGCCGGCGGCGGACCCGGCCCAACCCATCACCGCGTCGCCGCCCGGCCCGCCCCGTGCGGGACGCTACGCGGTTCAGGGGACGGTGATGTGGGTCGCGCTCACCCGGTCGCTCGCCCCGGGGGACAGCACGCGCCTCGAGGTTGACTGGTCGTACGCGCCGCCACCCGCTCCCTCGGACGGCCGGGAGGGCCACGAGGGGCACGTCTGGTTCATGGGCTACTGGTACCCGCAGATCGCGGTGTACGACGACGTGCACGGGTGGGTCGCCGACCCGTACCTGCTCGAGGCGGAGTTCTACATGGAGCCCGCCGACTACGACGTGCGCCTCACCGTGCCGCACGGGTGGGTGGTGGGTGCGACCGGGGAGTTGAGGAACGCCGCGGACGTCCTGTCGCGGGCCGCGTTGGACAGCCTGGCCGCCGCCCGCCGGTCGGGGCGCGTCGTACGGGTGGAGGAGCCCGGGCCGGCGGCGCGGGCGGCCTTCGCGGACGGCGGTCCCACCGCCACGTGGCACTTCACGGCCGACTCCGTGCGCGACTTCTCGTGGGGGGCGAGCGACGCGTACGTGTGGGACGCCACCCGGGCATTGGTGGGCGACGGCGCGGCTCCGGACACGGTCGCGATCCACAGCTTCTACCGGCGGAGCGTGCCGGCCGCGGCGTGGGCGGTGGGCGGCGCGCGGTATACCCGCGACGCCATCGAGCAGATGTCTTCATACCTGTGGCCTTACCCGTGGGCGCAGATGACGTCCATGGAAGGCGTGCTCGACGGCGGCGGCATGGAGTATCCCATGATGACGCTCATGCAGCCGTGGGCGGATACGCTGTCGCTGGCCGGCGACCTGATGCACGAGACCGGTCACATGTGGTTCCCCATGCAGGTGGGCTCGAACGAGACGCGCCACCCGTGGATGGACGAGGGCTTCACCCAGTTCGACGTGGCACAGGCCATGCGCGTGCTCTACGGGGAGCCTCGGGACGGAGGGCGGGCCAACGACTCGGAACCGGGGCAGCGACGCCTCTACGTTGCAGCGGCCCGACGCGGCGAGGACCTGGGGCTCATGCGCGACGGAGACCTCTTCCCGCAGGACCTGTATTTCATCATGTACTACGACAAGACCGCGCAGGTGCTGGCCGCGCTGCGTGGGATCCTGGGGGAGGAGACGTTCCACCACGCGTACCGCGAGTACGGGCGGCGCTGGATCGGGAGGCACCCCTACCCCGAGGACTTCTTCAACACCATCGACGACGTCTCGGGCCGCGATCTCTCGTGGTTCTGGCGGACGTGGTTCTACGAGGGGTGGTCGCTCGACCAGGCGGTCGCCGGCGTGGAGACGCGGGGGGACTCGGTAGCCATCATCCTCGAGGACCGGGGGATGGCGCCCATGCCGGTGCTTCTCGCCGTGACGCGCGCGGACGGCTCGGCCCAGCGCATCGACATCCCCGCCGACGTCTGGCTCGGGGGTGCCCGCCACCACGTGGTGGAGGTGCCGGCGCGACCGGAGGTGGTGCGCGTGGAGATCGATCCCGACGGCCTCTTCCCGGACGTGGACCGTACGAACCAGCGTTGGAGCGCCAGGAGATAGTCCCGCGGGAGGTCACCGCCGCATTCGACGCCGCCGGCCTACCTCCGTTCCCGGATCTCCTGCGCCTCGCCCGGCTCCCGCTCCTCGCGCTCGTCGTCCGCCAGGTCGACGGACAGCGGGAAGAACAGCGAGCGCCGTACCCCGGGGAACGGCGTATCCCATCCACGGGCGTCGTGCCACAGGATCCGGTTGAGCAGGTCGCTCGGCGCCGCGTCGGGGATGTCCAGACGCATCCGCGCCGAGGCGAGCGCGGCTTCGCGGGCCTCGCCCGGCAGGGACCGCGCCGGTGGGTTCACGTCGTAGAGGGACTGGCGCGGAACGATCGCCGTGTAGGGCGTGAAATCGGGTGCGTCGCCCCCATCGATGAAGCTCGCGCGCATGTCCGTGGCGACCAGGTCGAACATGCTGAGCGCCGGGAGCCCCAGCATGAGCTCGATGGTCTTCACCATGCTCGGCTGCGCGTAGAACGTGCTGTCGATCACGTTCCGCCGCGCATAGGGTGAGATCGCGAGGGCCACCGTGCGGTGTCCGTCGATGTGGTCGACGCCGTTCTGGGCGTCGTCCTCCACCACCAGCACCGCCATCGACCGCCAGAACGGCGAGTGGGTGAGACCCTCCACGACGCGTCCGAGCGCCAGGTCGTTGTCCGCCACCGACGCCTTCGGTGTGCTCCACCCTGGAGAGGTACCGCTGGTGTGGTCGCTGGGGAGGATGATCAGCACGAGGTCAGGCATGACGCTCGCCTCCTCCCACTCCCGCAGGTGGTCCAGGAACACCTCGGCCTGGACGACGTCGGGCGTCTCCATCGTCCACCCCGGGTAATCACGCACCAGGACCCGGTCGAGGGACGGGATCTCGGAGCGGGTGTCGTACATCTCGCCCACCACACCCCGGAAATGCGCCGACCCGAGGGACGCGGAGTCCCGGTACGCCGCCAGGAGGCGCTGGCGCACGGCCGGGTCGGAGTGCCCCGGCTCCGGCGCGTATTCGCCGAACACCGACACGGTCTTCCCTTCCGACGCGGCTGACTCCCACAGGAAGCCCCCCTGCGAATACGTGAGCGGATCGACGCCGTCGAAGGGATAGCTCCTCCCCCTGTAGAGGGGCCACATCGGATACTCGGTCTCGTTGGCCTGCGTGAGCCACTGGTGCCCGTCGGCCGAGTTGCCGCCCGACGCGAAGAAGTGGTCGAGGAGGACGTACCGGTCGGCGAGGGCGTGGGCGTTGGGCGTCACGTCGCGCCCGTAGATCACCAGGGAGCTGTCGCTGGCGCCCCGCCCCATGTCCCCGAGGACCTGGTCGTACGTGCGGTTCTCCCGGATGACGAACACGACGTGGTCGATGAGCGACGGCTCGCCCGGCCGCTCGGGCACCGCGCGGGCCGGGACGTTGCGACGCGGCCCCGCGGGCGCCCCTCCACCGCGCGCCGCGAGGGTGAAGCGGCCGTTCCTCGCGACCGAGGTCGTGTACGCCTCCAGCTCCGCCTCGGTGGGCACCGGGACGACGTTCACGGAGCCACGCACGGCGTGCACGTAGCGCCCGCGCAGCCCGGGTGACCCCGACGTCTCCCCCTCCCCCGAGCCCACGCCCAGCAGCGACCCGACGGCCAGCGTCGTGCCATCCGCGCTCACGTCCAGAGAGGACGGATACCACCCCGTCGGGATCAGCCCTCTCAGGACGCCGGTGCCCCCGGCTCCCGACACGTCGTAGACGGCCACCGCGTTGGCCCCTCCCAGCGCCACGTACAGTGCCGCGCCGTCGGGAGAGAGAGCCACCGCCGTGGGCGCCAGCCCGACGCCGCGCTCCCGGAACGGAGCCACCTCGAGGGTGGCCAGCAGGCGGGCGGCGCGCGTGTCCACCACGCTCACCGCGTCGGAGTTGCCGTCGGCCACGTAGAGCAGCCCCCGGGCCGTGTCCCAGGCCAGGCCGGTGGGATGGCGTCCGACCACGACGGTCGTGGTGACCTCCCCGGAAACCGGGTCGACGCGCGACACGGTCCCCGCCTCGGCGATGCCACGCTCGTCGACGCGCACGGGCTCGGCCATCGGGTCGCAGCACTGGCTGGCGGCACGGTCCCCGCTCCCGGGCTTGGGTCCTCCGAAGTTGGTGATCCACGCCTCGGAGCCGTCGGCCGAGACGACCGCGGCGACCGGAAGGACGCCGGCGTCCACCAGGCGGAGGAGCTCCCCCGAATCCGCGTCGAGAACGGCCACCCGGTCGTCCGCGGGCAACGGGACGACCACGACCCGGTGGCCCGACGCGTTGACCGCCCGGGCCACCGCAGGCCCGCCCGCCATGTACGAGCCCAGCGCGCCGGAGGAGAGGAGTGGCGACACCGGCACACCGCCCCTCGCGGCGCCGTCCCAGGCGCCGATCTGGGCGATCACCCGCTCGTCCGCGGGCACGGGCTGCCCGGGCGTCCGGCTGGGGGTCACCTCCGCAGGGAGCCGGCCGACCGACGAGACGAACATGCGACCCGTGCGGGGATCGGTCGCCAGGCCGTGCACGCCGGGGGTGCCGTCGAACGGCGCGACCGCGAGAACGCGGTCCGACCGCCAGTCCACGCGGTAGGCCGCTCCCGGCACGGCCACCCAGAGGTCGTTCGCCCCCGACCCGAAGCGCACGCCCGCCACCCGTCCTTCGAAGACGGTCTGCACCCCCGCGGGTGCCACCCGCTGTTCCGTTGCGATGACACCCGGATCGGGCACGGAGCGGCGGGGCTGCGGGGGCGGGACCTGCTGGAGCGCAGCGAGCACGAGGGCGGAGATCATGCCGCCAACTTACGCCGCCGAGCGCGGCGCGCGACATGCGGCTACGTCACGAGTCCGTTTCGGAGATGCGGCGGATCCCGGCCAGAGCGAACTCGGCGACGTGGTCGGCCGCGGCCGCGATCTCCGAGCGGGTCATCGCGCCACGCCCGGGATTCACGACCGTGCGGAAGGCGCTGGGCAGATAGAAGAGGCACTGCGCCTGCACGCTGCCGACGCAGCGGTCGACACGCGGGTCTCCGGGGTCCGCGTCGAGCAGCTCCGCGACGGCCTCCGCCAGGTAGCGCAGGCGGGGAAGGATCACCTGCTCGGCGATCCACGGAGCCATCGGCGTCGGATCGCTCATCTCGTGCCGCATGAGCTTCTGGAGCTTCACGCCGTCGTCCGTCGGGGCGGCGAGGCGGGGCACGTAGGTGCGCACGTAGTGGCGCAGCCGCTCTTCCGCGCCGGCGCCCTCCGGCGCGGCGAGCGTCGGATCCACCCGCATCCGCGAGAACGTGCCGGTCACGATCTCCCTGTAGAGCCCGAGCTTGCCTCCGAAGTGGTAGTTCACCGCCGCGAGGTTGGCGCCCGCCTCACGGCATAGCTCGCGCACCGTGACGTGCTGGAAGCCGCGCTCGGAGAACAGCCGCGTGCCGACGTCCAGGAGGCGTTGGCGGGTCGTGGCGGCGGCTCGGGCCGTCACAGCTCCCTCCGGAACAGCAACGTGGCCGCCCCCATGGTCACCACGGAGAAGACGGCGAGGTACGCCAGGTCGAAGCCGATCGCCCCGAAGCCGGCGTCCTTCAGGAGCACGCTCTTGAGGCCGTGCACCGCGTACGTGAAGGGGTCGACGACCGCGATCGCGCGCATCCAGTCGGGAAACGCCTGCTGCGGGTAGACCGCGCCGCTCGGGAACCAGAGGAGCGTGTTCAACACGCCGAAGAGGGCGCGCGGCAGGAGCGGATCGGTGACCCGCACCATGAGCAGGAACATCATGCTCACCAACGTCACCGACGACACGGCCACCATGAGCACCAGCTTGAGCATCCGATCGGGGGCGAAGGCGTGGGGGACGCCGGCCACCACGGCCCCCAACGTGATCACCATCACGCCCGAGAGCATGCCCTTGATCGCGCCGGACAGGTTGAACCCCATGATGAGCTCGAGCCTGGTGACGGGTGTGACCAGGTACCCCTCGTGCAGTCCCCGCGCCTTGTCGTCGATGAAGATGATCCCGCCGCCGATCATGACCATCATGAAGATGGACATCACCGTGGTGCCCGGGAGGAGGTACTGGATATAGGGCACGTACGGGTACAGCTCGACCACGTCGAGCCGCGGCATCGGCGAGATCCGCGCCCGTGCCTCCGTCCGCGGGCCGTAGGCCGTGAGCATCCCCGAGAAGGACGCCGACAGGCTCGCCGACACGAAGCCGTCCGTATTGTCCTCGACCAGCGCCACCCGGGGATCGTCGCCCGCCAGCGTCCGCCGGGAGAAGCCCGGAGGGATCGTCAGCACCCCGTTGACCTGCCCGTCGCGCAGCGCATGGAGGGCCTGTCCCTGGTCGTCGAACCGCACCCACTCGAAGGTGCGGGCGTTGGCGCCCACCGCGTTGCCCAGCTCCTGGATCTTCAGCGCCGGCACGCCGTGGTCCTGGTCCACGAGGGCCACCTTCAGGTGCTTCACCTGCCCGCCGAAGGCGTGTCCCAGCACGACGAGCTGCACGAGCGGCATGAAGAGGGACATGACGATGAGCATGGGGCTCTTCCGGAACCGCCTCAGGTCCCGCTCGACGATCGCCCACATCCGTTCCACGGACCTACCTCCCCCGCCGGAGCATGGCGTGGCGCTCCATCGGGGACATCTCCTGGAGCGCGTCGCGGAGGTCGTGGCCCGTGTAGTGGACGAAGACGTCGTCGAGCGTGGTGCTCTTCACGGAGAGCGACCGCACGGTGACCCCCGAGTCGGCCGCCGCGGCCATGAGCGCGGTGGTGGTGGCGGGGCCGCTGGCCGACGTGATGCGATAGACGTCCCCCTCTCCGGTCATGCCCGCCACGCCGGGGAGCGACTCCACGCGCCGGCTCCAATCGGGGGGCGCGTTCTCGAAGCTCACCTCAAGGGTGTTCTCACCGGGGATGGCGGCCTTGAGCCGGAGGGGCGAATCCAGCGCCATGAGCTTGCCGTGATCCACGATCGCGATCCGGTCGCACAGCCGGTCGGCCTCGTCCATGTAGTGCGTGGTGACGAGCACCGTGAGGTCGCGTCCTGCCTTGAGGCGCCGGATCATCTCCCACACGGCCGTGCGCGACACCGGGTCCAGCCCGGTGGTGGGCTCGTCCAGGAAGAGGATGCGTGGCTCGTGCACGAGGCCGCGGGCGATCTCCACCCGGCGGCGCATCCCCCCGGACAGGTTCTTAACCGGCGCGTCGGCCCACTTGGAGAGCTCCACCGCGTCCAGCAGCTCCGCGATGAGTGGTCTGCGGCGGTGGCGCGGCACGCCGTAGAGCTTCGCGAAGATCAGCAGGTTCTCGGTGGCGCTCAGCTCGAGGTCGGTGGTCATGGCCTGGGGGATGACCCCGATGGTGCGGCGGACCTCGTCCGCCGAGGCCACCACGTCGTGCCCCCCGACCACGGCGCGCCCCGAGGTCGGCTTGAGCAGGGTGGTGAGCATGCGGATGAGCGTGGACTTTCCCGCTCCGTTGGGGCCCAGCAGGCCGAAGATCTCTCCCGGGCGCACGTCGAAGGAGATCGCGTCGACGGCGGTGAACTCCCCGAAGCGCTTGGTCAGGCTCTGGACCTCGATGGCGCTCACGGAGCCGCCACCGGCGCGGGGAGGAGGACGTAGGCCGTCATCCCGAGGGCGAGCCGCCGGTCCCGGTTGTCGACGCGCAGCCGGACCTCGAAGGTCTTGATGTCCCTCTTCGTCCGGCTCACGTCCCGCTGCGTGGCGTATCCCGCGTCGACGCCGCGATAGAACACGCTTCCCTTCCGCTCCTCTCCGGAGGGGAGGCGCACGGTCATCTCGTCCCCGATGCGGATGCGGTCGATGTACGTCTCCTCCACGTCGGCCCGCACCCACAGATCGTCGGGGTCGACGAGGGTCACGATGGCCTGCCCCGCCGTCACCACCTCTCCCGGCCGCGCCGCGCGTACGTCGACCACGCCCCCGATGGGTGCGCGCACTTCCGCGTATCCGAGGCGGACGTCGGCCTTCGTCACCTGCGCCGCCGCCGCGTCCCGCTGCTGCCGAGCGGCCGCCAGCCCGCTCCGCGCGGCCGCGACCCTCCGGCCTGCCGCCTGGGCGCGCGCCTCGGCGACGTCGGCCGCCGTGCGGGCCTGGTCCAGCGCTTCCGTCGTGATCCCGCCGCTGTTCGCGACCGCCTCCGTCCGCTCCAGCGTCTGGCGCGCCTTGTCGAGGCTGGCGACGGCCTCGCTCGCCCCCGCTTCCGCGGCCGCTACGTCCGCCTCGCCCGCGGCCACCTGCGCCGCGAGCGCCTCGGCGCTGTGCGCGAAGTACGAACGGTCGGCGGCCAGCTCCGAGGGCTCGATGACCGCCAGGAGCTGGCCCTTCTCCACCGCCTCCCCGGCGTCCACGGCCAGGCTGTCGATCCGCCCACCGACCAACGGGCTGACGATCACGTCGTCGGTCGTGACGATCCCCGTGAGGACCAGGTCCGCGGAATCGGAACCGCGTGCGCGGCGCACGACCAGCACGACCACGACGGCCAGCGCCAGAAGCGTGAGAAGGCGTCTTGCTTTCACGTGCGTCGAGCTCCTTTTCCGGGGCTGGTCCCCGGGGGGGGCGAAATCCGGGTGGGGGAATCGAGAAGCATGAAACGTATGTATGAAACGACCGTTTGTTCCCCTCGGGTTTCGGGACCCTTCCACGGATCGGGTTCCCGGCCGGCCGGACCGAGAGCATATTTCCGGTTTCCGACGGTCGTCCGGATCCCCCCGGACCGACCAGGGCGTCCCAGGACGATGACGACGACTACGACGGGCGGACGAGGACGACTCGCCATGCGGACCATACGATCGATCTTCGCGCTTCTCGCGCTCCTTCCGGCGGCACTGGCGGCACAGACCACGTCCACGACCCGTGCCGAAGGTCGTCCCGTCGTCGAGGCGGAGCGCGCCACCGGCCCGATCGAGGTGGACGGGAGGCTGGACGAGCCCTCGTGGGCGCTGGCCACGCCGGTCGACGACTTCACGCAGGTGGACCCCGAGGAGGGGCAGCCGGTGAGCCAGCCGACGATCGCGCGCGTCCTCTACGACGACGAGGCGCTCTACATCGGGGTGCGCCTCGCGGACAGTCTCCCACCGACCATGCGTCTGGGCCGCCGGGACATGGACCTGCAGGACTCGGACTGGCTGGGCGTGGTCATCGACTCGTACCACGATCACCGCACGGCATTCTCGCTGGACCTCAACCCCGCGGGCGTGCAGCGGGACGCCGTGAAGTCCATGGGTCCGGGCGGTCAGGAGCAGGACGACATGTCGTGGGACGCGGTCTGGGAGGCCAGGGCCACGGTCGACGACGGCGGGTGGACCGCGGAGTACCGCATCCCCTTCAGCCAACTGCGCTTCCGCGACGCCCCGGAGCAGGTGTGGGGGATCCAGATCGAGCGCGTCATCGGGCGGAGGAAGGAGTACGCCGTGCTCTCCTTCACGCCGAAGAGCGAGCCCGGCGGAATCCCCACCTACGCGAACCTGGTGGGCCTGCGCGACATCAAGCCGGGCCACCGCCTGGAGGTGCTCCCCTACGGCGTGGCCCGCTCCGAGCACGTGGACCCGGGCGCCAACCCCTTCCGCACGCGGTCGGAGTCCTCCGGGTCGGGAGGCGTCGACCTCCACTACCGCGTGACGTCCGACCTGACGCTCAACGCCAGCTTCAACCCCGACTTCGGCCAGGTCGAGCAGGACCCGGCCGTGGTGAACCTCACCGTCTACGAGACGCGCTACGACGAGAAGCGCCCCTTCTTCATCGAGGGCGGGGAGATCTTCGACTTCGGGCGGAACACCAGCGGTGGTCAGCTCTTCTACACGCGCCGCATCGGGCGAAGCCCCCAGCTCGGACCCCCGACACAGGCGGCCGACGTCCCCGACGTCACGACGATCCTGGGCGCGGCCAAGTTCAGCGGGAAGACATCGAGCGGGTGGTCGGTCGGCGTGATCGAGGCGCTGACCGACCGCGAGAAAGCCCGGTACATGACGGCGGACGGCACCCCGGCCGACTTCACGGTCGAGCCGCTGTCGAACTATCTGGTCGCCCGGCTGCGCAAGGACTCGAACCAGGGGCGCACCTCGCTGGGCGGGATGATCACGGCCGCGAATCGCGACCTGACCACCGACCCGCTGCGCCAGACGCTCCGGTCGTCGGCGTACGCAGGCGGTGGGGACTTCCGCCTCGAGTCGGCGAGTCGCGCCTGGGCGGTCCGGGGCTCGGCGGCCTTCAGCCGGGTGGCGGGGACGCCCGAGGCGATGGTGCGCGTCCAGACGGCGGGCAACCACTTCTTCCAGCGACCGGACGCGGACCACCTGGAGGTTGACCCAGCCGCGACGTCTCTGGCCGGCTATTCCATCGGCGCGGCGGTCGGGCGCCAGGGCGGCGCGCACTGGCGGGGCGACCTGGCGGTGGCCGCGACCTCCCCGGCGTTCGAGGTCAACGACCTGGGGTACCAGAACCGCACGGACCGCAGGGATGTAGCCACCAACGTCACCTACCAGGAGAACACGCCTGGCTCGTTCCTCCGCAACTACGCGATCACCGGATCGGTGCGCTACGAGCACAACTACGACTGGCAGCGGATCCTCGCGATCTGGCGCACGCAGATGACCTTCCGCACCCTCGACTTCTGGGGCGGGGCGTTCGCGATCTCGAGGCAGGTGCGCGCCCTCGACGACCGTAGCACCCGGGGCGGTCCGCTCCTGCAGCGCCCGGCCAACTGGAGCGGCTTCTTCCACGTCGGCTCGGACTCGCGCAAGGCGGTGTCCGTGTTCACGACGATCGACGGCATGCGCGACGAGTATGGCGGTTGGGCCACGGGCCTCGACGTGACGGCGATCGTGCGCACCTCGGAGCGGTGGAGCCTGAGCATCGGACCCTCGCTCGCGAAGAGCCTGACCAAGGCACAGTACGTCGGCACGGTCCAGGATCCCGCGGCGACCGACACCTACGGCGCCTTCTACCTCTTCGCGCCGCTGCGCCAGACGACGCTCGCCATGGAGACGCGGCTGGACTTCACGTTCACGCCGAAGCTGTCGTTCCAGCTCTACGCGCAGCCGTTCATATCCAGCGGCGACTACCTGGAGGTCGGCTCGCTCGACGAGCCCCGCGGGTACACGTTCACCCCCTGGCCCGGCAGCGTCCCGAACGGCGACTTCAACTACCGGTCGCTGCGGGGCACGGCCGTGCTGCGGTGGGAGTACCGTCCGGGCTCCACGCTCTACCTGGCGTGGCAGCAGAGCCGGTCGGACTACGCGGACGGCATCGGGAACTTCCGCTTCGACCGCGACCGCGAGGCGATGTTCGGGGCCCGGCCGGACAACGTGTTCGTGATCAAGGCGAGCTACTGGCTCACGCCCTGATCGTCCTTATCTTGAAGCGTCTCCTCGCGACCTCGGCCCGGCAGGTGGCGCTTTGAGCCTCGACGAGCAGGACCCGCCCGTCCATGGGATCAGCCGGCCCGAGGATCGTGATCGCATCCTCGCCGAGGCGCTCGCGCACGCCGAGCAGCTGGACGAGCGACACCGGATCCACTTCCCCGTCGATCCGCGCCGTGGCCGTTGGAAGACCCCGGTCGCGATGGGGATCCTGGTCGTCGCGGCCCTCATCGCCGCCTTTCCGCCGCGTTGGGTTTCCGGCCCGCCACTCCCGGTGCCGGCCCCGGCGCAGCTCGACCGGGGCCTGCGGATCGCGCTCTATCTTCAGGCGCGGCAGGTCGAGGAGTTCCGGGCCCGCGAGGGCCGCCTGCCGCGGTCCCTCGACGAGGTGGCGGCCCGCTTCGACGACCTCCTCTTCGTGCGATCCGGCAGCCGCGTCTTCCAGCTCGTCGGCCACCGACCGGACGGGACGCCGCAGGTCTTCGATTCCGCCCGCCCCACGCCCGGCCTCGACCGCAGGATGGCCTCGTGGCTCGGGATCGGAGGGCCGTGAGGCCCAGGGCCCGCCGCAGCGGCTTCTCCACCGGCGACGTCCTGCTCGTCCTCGCCATCGTATGCCTCGGCTTTGCACTCGCCTACCCGTCGATCGCGCGCGCGCGCATGCTCCGCCGGGTCGATGACGTCGCCACGAACGTCGACTCGCTGTGTGCGGCCGCCGACCGCTACCACCGGATCAGGGGAGCATGGCCCCGTCGCGCCACCGCCGGCACCCTCCCCGACGAGCTCGCCGGCCTGGCGTACGACGGGTTGCGCATGGAGGGACCCGGATACCGCCTCGCGTGGGAGGTCTGGGAGATGCGCGCCGGGCCGGCTCCCGCCGAACCACGCCCGGACTCGCTGGACATGGGTCCGCCGCCCCAGCCCGATACGCTGCGGCGCACGATGCCCCGCATCGACTCGATGCCGGCGGTGACCGTGCGCACGGGAGACGCGCGCATCCTGGGACTCCTCCTGGATCGCTACCGGAACCAGCGCTCCTTCGTGCGCGACTCCTCCTGGACGCTGATCCTGGGCGGAGGGTGAGCGGCGGCTGAGCGCCGGCCCCGCCCGCGCCGGCGGACTACTCGGCGCGCATGGTGATCATGGGGTCCACCCGGGTCCCCGCCCGAGCCGGTAGCCAGCTCGCCAGGAGTGCGGCACCGGCGAGGAGCAGCGCCGCGGTGGCCAGCGCAACCGGGTCGGTCGGGCTCACCTGGTAGAGCAGGCTCCGCATGACCCGTGTGAGGACCAGCGCTCCCATGACGCCGACCACGAGGCCGGCGACCACCATGCGCATCGCAGCGGACATGACGAGACGGAGAACGCCGTCGGGGTCCGCCCCGAGCGCCATGCGGATGCCCATCTCGCGGGTCCGGCGGGCGACGCTGTAGGAGACGACCCCGAAGATCCCGACGCCGGCCAGGATCAGTGCGGTGAGGGAGAATCCGCCCAGTACCATCATCACGAAGCGACGCTCCCCCAGGGACGCGCGCACGACGCCCGACAGCGTACGTATGCGTACGGGGACGTCCGGGTCCGCCTTGCGCAGACGGTCGCGGAGGGCGGCGGTCAACGCGGGTGCGTCGCCGTTGGCGGCCTCGACCACGACCGAGGCGGAGTACCGGGTGCGGAAGGGACGTTGCCTGTAGGGGAAATAGACGGTCGGGTACGGCTCCCGGGTGAGGCTGCGCTGCCGAACGTCGCCCACCACGCCGATCACACGGGCGAAGATGCGCTGCTGGTAGAAGTTGTCCATGCCGCCACCCGTGACCGACTTCCCGACGGGATCCTCCCCGGGCCAGTACTTCTGGGCGAACGAGCGGTTGACGACGGCCACGTGGGCATCGTCCGGTCCGTCGCGCTCGTCGAAGAGGCGCCCCTCGAGCAGCGGGATGTCCAGCGCCTCGAAGGCGCCCGCGCTCGCCACGACGTACTCACCGTCCGCATGCTTGTCGAGGTCGCCGTCGAGCTCCATCCGTCCGTTCGGCGCGCCCTCCATCGGCACGCTGGTGACCACTCCCGCCGCCGACACGCCCGGGACCGCCTCCAACTCCGCGAGGAATCGATCGTAGAAGCGCGCGTCGTCGTCCGCGGTCGCGTACTTGATCTGGGAGAGCGAAATCGGGATCACGTCCACGTCCGAGGCGTCGAAGCCGGCGTCCTCGGAGAGCAGCGTGCGGAAGGAGCGCACCAGCAAGGCCGAGCCCGCCAGGAGCACGAGCGCCAGTGCAACCTCCGT
>Ga0307423_1000065_pt1 | contig 57951 bp, 91 predicted proteins | sample SalMarWE160310MG_FD_202154 | JGI IMG/M metagenome (GOLD analysis project Ga0307423, IMG submission 202154) | Salt marsh sediment microbial communities from the Plum Island Ecosystem LTER, Massachusetts, United States - WE1603-10 | ecosystem: Environmental > Aquatic > Marine > Intertidal zone >...
AAAAAACTAATGAAAAAGATAAAACGAAAAAATAGTATTCAAAAAAGAATACGGAAAGTCGGGAATAGTTTTGTTGTTACTATTCCCATACATCTTATTAAAAAAATGAATCTATCTGAAAATGATATATTTATTTTATATGAAGAATCAGAAAATAAAATTATAATAGAAAGGCTTGATTAGGTTATGAATAAAATAATTAAAAAAAACTCTAATTCTATTAATTTGAATGATGAAGCCATGAAGTTAATATTACATCACAATATTAACTTCAAAAACTTCAAATATTGGTATTTAAGCAATAGAAAAAAAATTGAAACTTCAAAATATCTTACAGATTCAGAAAAAGCATTCAAAAAATGCTTTAAAAATCCAAATCCTAATATAGCAAAATTAGTCTTATTTTACAAGACACAATTAAAAATAAAATTAACTTATAGAATTTTAAAATAAGCTTCGGCTTATTTTTTTTATATTAATTAGTGTAATTATATTACATTTAACATACTAGTTGACAATAAATGCTCAATGTAATATAATAGAGTCATAGAAGAATTAAAAAATGAATTTGGAGGCAGATTGATTATGGAAAAGATAAATATTGAAATTGAAAATGAAATATATCAAAATGAAGGTTTTCATATCTATGCTGGATATATTGGCTTTGATCAAGTGAGTGTTAAAACTGATGGATTTGAGTTAACTAAAGGCAAAAAAACTCTTGTTGGAACTATGGGAACATTTAAAGGTAAAAAAAGCTTTCAATGTAAATTTGAAGAATTCGATTATTCTTCAAAACAGGCAAAATTTAATCTTTTATGTTCTATTCCGGGTATAAAACAAAAAACAGCCGAAAGAATATTAAATGAGGTTGAAGATATCAATATTTTTAATACTGAAGAATATCCAAAAATTAAAGGTGTTGGGCCTGCAACCGTATTATTAATTCGTGAAGGTCTACAAAAATTAGAATCAATGGAAACTTTCAAAGAGTTAAATATTTTGCTTGGTGACAAATGCACACCGACCAAAATAAAACAACTTAATGAAATAGTTGAAAATTTAGAAGATGGAATTAATAGCTTTAAATTAAATCCTTATAAGGTTTTAATTGAGGAAGCAGGATTTGGCTTTAAGTATGTAGATAGAATCGGTTTAGGGTTGGGCATAAAACAAGACAATCCTATCAGAATAAAATATTTAGTTGAATATATAGTTAAATATTATACTTCAATGGGTAACTGTTTTATTTTGAAAGATGATTTAAAAGAAAAATTATTATCATTAAACATTAAGAATATTAATGAATTTATAAATGATAATGAGCGTTTAGAAATTGATGGTGAAAAGGTCTATACAGTTTCAATGTTTGAATCTGAAACTAAAATTCCATATTACTTAAAAAAAATTAATGATCAAAAAACTGATGTTAGATTTTTAGATCATTATGATATAGATGATTTAATAAAAGATTTTGAAAAAATTAATAAAATTAGATTTGATAAAATGCAAATCGAAGGAATAAAGAATCTTGTAAATAATAAGATTTCAATCTTAACTGGTGGGGCTGGAACTGGTAAAACTACTCTTTTAAAATGTGCAATTTTTGTTTTAAAAGAATTAAATTTTCGTCCTTTCTTAGCTGCACCTACAGGAAAAGCGGCAAGAAGAATGTCTCAGGCTACAGGGCTAGAAGCTACAACTATACATAGATTTCTTAATATTGCTGATGAAAGCTACACACAAAGGAATGGAGTAATGATCATTGATGAATTTAGTATGGTTGATACTGAACTATTCTTTGATTTATTGAATGTAATGGATAATGCCCCAATCCACTTTACAAAGTTAATCTTAGTTGGTGATCCGGGACAACTTCCAAGCGTTCAGCCCGGAAATTGTTTGCATGATCTAATTCTAAGTAAAAAAATATCTTTAGTTAAATTAACAAAAGTATTTAGACAAAAGGGCGATAGTAATATTATTGATATTGCGACAAAAATTAATAAGAATGAAACTTTTGACTTATCTATTAAAAAGAAAGATTTCTATGTTAAACAAATTAATTCAGCTAATGGCAAAGATTCAGTATTATATTTTTTCGATTATTTACTTAATAAATATGATAATATTGATAAGTTTTATTCTGAAGTACAATTTATAGCACCAATAAAGAAAGGCTCTTTAGGTGTAATTGAAATAAATAAAATGTTAAAAAATCAACTTAATCCTGTTAAAAATAAAGATAAACTATCAAAATGGTTTCCTTTTGATAAGGGAGACAAAGTTATGTGTATTCAAAATGATAGAGAAAATGAAATAATGAATGGAGAAAGCGGTCGCATATCCAATGAGGATAAATTAACATTTACAGTATTTTATAATGATCTTGATAAAGAAGTTACCTATAAAAAAACATCTGAGATTATTAAAAATTTTCAACTTGCATTTTGCAGCACAATACATAAGCTGCAAGGATCAGAATTTAAATATATTGTTATAATTTTAAGTCAAGATTCACCTTTTATGGACAGCCGATTACTTTATACTGGTATAACTAGAGGTAAACAAACAGTTATTTATTTATCAAATAAAGAAATAACTGATAAAACAGTAAATAGAAATAATCTTGAAAAAAGAAATACATTTCTAAAAGAAAGAATGATATCAGAATTTAAGGAGGATTGCTAAGATAGTTCTTAGCTTCCTTTCTAATTGAAAATAGAAGGAGATTAAATATGGATATTCTTATAAAGGTTATTGAAAGATTAGAAAATAAAATAAAAATCTTGGAAGATGACAATATATCTTTAAGAGTAAATAATAAAATGATATTAGATCAAAGAAATGAATATATGGAACTTGTAGAAGAACAAAGGGAAATTATAAAAAAATTGGAAAAAGAAAATGAAGTGTTAGAAATGGAAGCATATGGAAAAGTTATTCCCAAAAGTTTCTTTAAGGAGGATAGAAAATAATGAACAAACAAACTATTGAAAAGTTTTTAAAATCAAATCAGCTTGATAAACAATTTTATCATCAAATAAGCTTAGGAACTTTGATGATAAATGCTAATGGGATGGATTTTAGCATTGATATAGACGATATAAAATCTATAGGTCTAAATTATAGATGCATAATTTTTGAAACACAATTTGGAAGATTTGAATTTTTAAGAAAAGACAATATGGATATATTAAAAAAGGCTTTTGGTAATTATAAGGAGAGATTATGAATTTCAAAATATATGGACTTTGTCCAATATGCAAAGATATAAATAATAATAAATATTCATATCATAAAGATATTGATAGTTATCTTTGTACTAATTGTGGATTTTATATTACTAAACATTCACTTGATTGTATAAATTATTCAGAAGATAAAAACGAAATAGAGTTATATAAGACAATAATTGAAAAGAGAATATTAACAATTAAAAAAGATAGGAGCAAAAACAATGAAAACAAGAATACGAACAATGGATAATAAATTAAAACATTATCGGGTTTGGAAAAATAGAACCCAAAAAGAACTATCTGAAGAATTAAATATAAGTTTTAACTTAATTCAAAAAATTGAGAATTATAATCATTATCCAAAATATCAAGTAAGAAAAAAACTATGTGATTATTTTGGAATTAACCAAGAACAATTATTTATATTAGATAATGAAGGAGATGAAAATTAATGAATAAAGAAAAAATTGATCATAATAAATACTGTAATAGATGCAGATTTTTAAATGTGACAGAAGAACAACAAAATAAAATTAAATTAAATGATAATCAGTTAACAAAACATCATTGCATATTATTCAATAGAATGTTATTTCATAGAGAATATCATCCTAACATTCCAAGAATAGAAGAATGTTTCAGGTTAAGTAATACTAATTTTGAATTTAAAATGTTTGATGATGAAAATATTTATGGAATAATTCTTTCAAAAAAAGCCGAAAAAATTTTAAAAGATATTTCCAAATATCAAAAATCGACTTATACAGAAGTCGTTGAGAAATTAATTTTATCTGAAGGAAGATTAATTTCTCATTGTTTAAAAGATATGGAGAAAAAACAATATAAGACTGACTCAACAAATACTTTTATAGCTGAAGATCATTTAAATAAGATTAAAAGGAATGACGATTAATGAGGAAAGAAGGTAAAATAGCCATAGAAAATAATTTATTAGATAAGATATTAGAAAATAGAAAATCTAATGAAAGTATTGATGATTATATTAATAAAATTTTAGAAGATCATTTTTATTTACTTTATAAATTTGATATTAAACCAAATAAATATAAAAAAGATTTAACTATAGAAGAAATTTATAAATTAAAAGAAAATCCGAATTTCATTATCTTATCAAATAAGACAAATTATGAATTGAAAAAAACAAAAGAATTATTTAATAATTTAGACATTGCTGGTAATAAAGAAGATGAATTAATTGGATATGCCTTAAGATTAATTCAAAATATTAATAATACAAAATTGCCAAGAAAGGAATGATAATAAAAGTGTTTATATTACGAATTTTGCTTATTAAAACATTAAAAGAAAAAGGACTATTAATTCTAAGTCCTAAATTAAAAATTGAAAATTTGGGCAATTTTCAATCAATTAAAGACATAATTAGCAAACTAAATATAGAAAACAATTTTGTAGGTCAAAAAATATTTGCAACCTGCATAACCGATAACTTAAATTATAACTATGAATACAATTTTAATTCTTCAGAAAGAAAATATCAAATGAAGGATCACAATACAAAATTATATGAAAATTGGGCATATATAAAATGATTATATTAATTGATTCTAGAGAAAAGGAGAACAGCCATATATTAAATTATATGGCTGTTAATAAAATATCGGTTAAAAGAAAACAAGCATTAAAATTCGGCGATTATTCATTTATTGATCATAACACAGATTATAGAAATTTGATTGTAATTGAAAGAAAAAACAGTCTTGATGAATTAGCTCTAAATTTAACTTCAGGTAAAAAAGATAATCCTGTTAATCGTAGGGAACGATTCAAAAATGAATTTAAAAGAGCTAAAGAAGCAGGAGCCAAAATAGTTCTTTTAATTGAAAATGCTACTCAAGAAGATATAAAAGAGCATAATTATCGTTCTAAGCTTCATCCAAATGCTTTTATAGGATCACTAAATTCTTGGTATAATAAAGGATATATTGACAATATTTTCTTTTGTCAAGACAAGAATGATGCAGGATGGGCAATGTTAAAAATCTTCCATAATTTTCTTAAAGAGTTGACAAAATAGAGTCAATGTAATATAATAGATGTAGTAAGAAAAATATTAAACTTATGGGAGGCAGATTATGAAAGATTTTTTTACAGAAAGTGAAATTGAAAGAATAGAAGAGTTAGAAGATGTTGGAGATATTCCAGCCTATGTATTTGTTCAAGAAGCAAAAGGAAAATTATCTTATTCTGACTTATCAGAACCTGATATATTTTAAAAATTCTAAACCTAAAGGAGATAAAAACAATGAAAGAAATAACAAAATGTCCAATTTGCAGAGGGTCAGTCTCAGTAATACCAGACAAAAACGGAAAAACAATTATCTGTGATAGAAGCAAATTAAAGGATAAAGATGAAAGATGCCCCTGGTCTGGTGAGAAAATTTTAGATAAAGCTAAAGAATTAGGAGATCGTAAAAATAAAAAGTTTTAAACTTAAGAAGGGTTTTCCCTTCTTATTTTTTATATAAATTCAAAAAAAATTAGAAAGGAATAATTGGCAAATGGAATGTATATACAAAGATAAAAATTGTTACTTTTACAATGACAAAAAATGTAATAGAAATTTCTTTCAAAAATGCTTGAAGGAAATTGATCATACTAAAAAAATACAAAAAGATGCAAAAAATTATTGGAACAGATTAAGAAAAAAATAATTATTTGCTAATTAAAAAAATAATTGCTAGTTATAAATATTTATACCTAGCAATTATTTTTTTTTGCTAAATTAAAACTTGCTAAGTTAAAATATTTATTGAATTGCTAAGTTAAAAATTTGCTAATTTTAATATTGCTAGGTTAAATTTGCTAACTTAAAAACTTGCTAATTTAAAGTTTGCTAGGTATAAAAAAACCTTGCTAAACAAGGATTAATCATATTAGCAAAGTTTTTTTGTTTTTAGCAACATTAAAAAATAAAGGATTCACAAAATACATTTTTTAGAAGTTTTAAACTTAGCAATTTTAATTTAGCAACTTCTAATTTTTATTATATATTATATTTAGCAAAAACAAAAAGAACTATTTTTTTACAGTTCTTTTTGCTAAGTGATAATTTTAAATTAATATATTTTTCAAATTTTGCTAAGTAAAAAGTATTATAATAATTATTGTATCATATACAAATAAATTTAATTTGTTATATTTGTTTACCCATAGGAAATGGATCTGAATTTTATTGATGATCTATTTCCTTATTTTTGATATCTTTTTTTCTGAGATATCGAACCAGCAATATTTTTATTATTTAAATCTTTAAAAAATAATTCTTTATTGGATAAAGAAAACCTTATCTTATAGCCATAATTACCATCAAAAAATATAAATGCTCTTTTTTCATTCCATAGAACAACTGTTAATTGTGAAGTCATAGCAGAGCCACCAATTCCTTCATGTCCTCCGCTTGTATTGCCCCATATCTGAATAAATGATTCTAGCTGAAACCCTTCATTTGGTTGATCTATTAATTGTGGTAATCTATCGTAAATACTTAAGAAAATCCTTGCTATTCTAGGCATATCATAATATCTATATTTCATCATATTCATTCCCCTTTAAACCTCTTTATAAATTTTATCTATTTCAACAACTTCAATCCTATTTTGCAAGCCAATATTTGAGATATCGGCTCTTATTTTATGTGCTTCTAAGTTGTTTATTGAACAAAAAACATTTAACATTGATTCAATGTCTAAAAGATCATTTAAAGAATAAATCACGATATAACATTTATCATCTTGTCTTATATGATTCATTTCTGAAAACTGTAAAAAATGTTTGGTGTTCTTTTTATCCCAATTAAATTCAAAAACCATCCATTCAAGTTTTTGATATTTATTTGACATGATCCTTGTTTCTAAAAATCCTTTTTCTTCAATTTCTTTTTGGCAATCAGTACACAATCCTAATTTATTTGTTGTATAGACTCTATGACAATATGTGCATTTTATTCTTTTTTTCATTGTTTTATTTCTCCATTTCTTTTAATTCTCTAAGTTCTCTTAGATATCTATTTTCATAATTAATTAATATTTTAAGCTCTTTTTGAATTTCTTTTATTTTAATTTCAATTCCTTTCTTGGTAAATGAAAATAATTCATTATTTAAAACATCATTATTTACAATAATTTCTTTATTTTCAATCATTTTTTTAATACATTCATTACATATATATATTTCATCATCGTTTGCGAATTCTCGTATATCGCAAACATCATCAATTTTAATTTCTTTGCATTTATCACAAAAATTATAATCTAACATTTTCTCGATCCTCCATAGTTTTAAAATTTTTAAATTCTTTTTCAATTCTCTTTTTAATTGATAATTATTCATCAATATCAATCTCCAAGCTGAATAACCTCGTTATATTTTCTGGCTTATGTCCGTCATATTCTGGGGCGTTTTTTAGAGTTTTTATTGTTAAGAAGTAATTCCAGTATTTAATATTATAATGATAAGTATATTGTCCATCTGGTGTATTAATTCCAACTATGAACATATCATCAAACATTGTATTATCATGATGGAATAAACTTTTCCAAGCTTTATTTCTATATTTTCGACATATGATTGAAAATAAAATCATTCTATGAAAGTACAATTCCTTAAATGAATGGTAGCCATCTGATATTCTGTTAGTATAATTATTTTTGCTTTTAAATGTAAAATTACAATGATTACATTGAAAAACATTATCACCTAAAGAACAATTCAATTGTGAATCAAGTTCTAAGCATTCAGGACAGATTACAACCTCTATATCATTTATCATTAGTAAATTTCCCCTTTCTTTTTTCTTGTCTTATTTTATGTGCGAGGTAATCCTCAAAACCTCTATCCCTCTTAATAATCTCAGGGATAATATTAATTTCTTTTTCATAAGGCGAATTCTTTTCTTGAATATTACCAATTTCAACTGTTTTTAATTGTTTAAAATCATTAATAAATTGATCTAATTTTTCTTTTAAAAATCTAAAAGCATCTTGTTTTGTAATGCCTGCAATAGTAATTCCAATATTAGAAATCCTCATATAATGTATTTCATTTTCACTATCTTTGTTATCGATCCAGTATTCAATATACATTTAAAAATATCCTCTCTTTTTCTTAGTTTTAAAAATCTATTTTAATTTTTTTTTAAGATTTTTATTGATATCCAATTGACTAATAACAATAAATTTCCCTTCTTTTGCAGCTTCCCATTGTTGCCTTAACTTGCTATTTTCATATAGTTGATTTAAGGCAATGTTAAGTTTATCAACTTCAAATTTTTTTGAATCAACTTTTATTTCATAGTCTTTTGTCAATTGACCTGAAAAGAAAAAGTTGATTAGTTTTGCATCTTCATTAATTTGCTTTAATTTTATATAGTTCATATTTTCACCTCTTTCATTTTTATAATAGTTGGTAGCCAATGTGGTTCTTCATATTGAATGGCTTTTCTAGCTAATGGATATTTAATTATTTTTCCATCTGCCATATATACTATGACATTACATTCATTAAATTCTATTTTATCTTCTTTTCTAAGTTCGATTATTGCACGTGAAAAGTCGTCGGACATATTCAGCCAATAATATATATTTTTATATTTTGATGATCCAATAATATGATCCCCATTATAGTCAATACTATTATCATCAAACATATTTTCTATTTGTGCGAAGCTTATACCTTCGCTTCTTTCTTTTAATAAATTTAATATCATTGCTTTCATTGTTTCTTTCATTGTTTTTATCATTCCTTTTTTATTTTATTTTAGGCGGCAATGGTAAATCGCCTGACATTGACAAATTGTTTTCAATCTCTTCTGAAGAAAAATTATCAAAAAAATTAGGTATTTTATTTTCTTCATTTTTTTCATTAATTATATCTTCATTAGATTGACATAAACAAAAATCAATTGATGCAGCTATTTTTTCAAGATCAAAAACATAACACTTTTTACATGATGATGATGTTTTATTATCCCATTCGGTTCTTACTGCTGTATTTTTGCTTATAAAATATTGGCTCCTTTCTACTTGACTAGCAAATGAACTTTTTTTGTTATAGACTTCAGATTGAATATTATATTCTTTTATATATTTTGTTATTTTATTGTAAACTATTGGAAGTCTTAAACATATTGTTTGATCTTTTAATACATAATCAAACTTTTCTTTTAATATTTGTCCTTCAATCATATTTGAAATAATTTCAAAAGTATTTTCTACAACTGAAGTTATTGGAGCATCATTTAAATTAAATTCTTTTTGAGAAGTTTTTATTATTTCAAAAACTTCTTTTTCAGGTTTCATGTTACAAATTTTACTAAAAATTTTATGTAAAATATGATAAGATATCATTGATATTGATACATTAGATTTTATTCTGTCGGGAAAATCATCATTGAAATTTATATGATTTTTATATATTTCAGTGATGATTTTATCTTCAATGTTTTTTGCTTCTTTTACTATTAAGTTTCCTAATTTATAAAGTATATGTGAATTGTTTTTTAATAATGTCATTGATTTGTTATATTCTTCTTTCAAATTATTTTTAGAGAACATAATAACAATAGTTCTTTCTTTAATTGCTGTCTCGTCAAATGAAGATTCACCAACAATTATCATTGGTGCAATTAAATTATAATCATTTAATGACTGATCCATTTTTCCACGCCTTGTATTATGCTTGTCATAAACGGAGCGAACAAGTGCCGAAATTAAATCTCTTCTATGACTATTTAATTTATATTCTTTGTATTCTTCAATTGTAAAAGGAATTATATTACTTGATGATAATAGTCTAACAGCCGCAAATTCTTTAATGTTAGCGGCTATTTCTGGCTTTTCACAGTGGCATATATTAGATATAATTGTTTCAAATGTCGTGCTTTTACCTGATCCACTCTCACCAGTCATATTTAATATAGGTATTTTAATTTTTAAATTAGATAATCTTTCATTTAAAATACAATTTACTGCTGAACATAAAGAGGGATAAACTATATTATTATCATTAAAATTAAATAGACTTTTAGCAATTTCTTTTAATTCATCTTCAGTTGGTAATTCATCTAAATCAAAATTAGAATTTAAAATATTATTGTCTAAAGTTATAAATTGATTATTTCCTTTTTTATCAATATATTGCCATTGATCTTTATTTTTAACCAATCCAATATAATTAAGTCCTTTTTTATTTATTTCACAACCTAAAACAATTTTAGATTTTATATATTCTAGATCAGCATCATTCCCTGTAAACATATATTCCATATTTTGGCTATTCATTTTTTTGCGAAATTTTTTTGTATCTTGAAAATCATCACTTGTAAATATTAAAATTTGTTCATTAGTATCATTGAGTAATTTTTTTCTTTTAAATTTTATATGCAGTTCTATTGAATCATTTGATTGTATTATTTCTTCGGCTTCCATTATAAAATTTGATATGCTGTAAGTTTCTGAATTTTTAGCATATGTGACAGTTTTAATGTACATTTTTTCTTCATAATTTTGAACTATTGAAGTTTTCATTAACTCCACCTCTTGTCTCCATATTGGTTGAATTATTATTGCATTTTATAAATATTTCGTCAAAAGACATATTAAGTAATTTCATAATAGATATTATTTCTTCAAGTGTTATTCTTATATCACCTTTTATTTTTTTATTTAAAGTTGTTTGGGCTATTCCTAATTTTTGTGCTACGTTTTTCCTTTTCAAACCTTTTAAACTTAACAAATAATCAAAATATTTTCCATTCATTTAATTTCACCTCTTTATTTTGTTTTTTCGTATTTATATTATATAGATATTAATAATATTTATCAAGTATAAATAATAGCAATTTTTATTACATTTTTTTACTGTTACCTTTTTGAATTGCTGTTACCTTTGTGTTACCTTTATTGGTAACAGCTGTAATATAGTGATAGACTAGCATTGAATGGCGTGTTACCTTGTAACCCAAAAAAAAGATGCATATACCTATATATAGAATAGTATATAATTTGATATAAACAAAAACTGTATTTAAGTTATAGCCTTATATGTAGGCTTATTTAGAAATATTTGGAAGTATCCCCATGTGAAAAGCATTATTTATTTTGGGTTACAAGGTAACAAAATCAATGAAAATATGATTATGACTATTCTAGTTTATGTTACCTTATAATATTTAAAAAGGTAACAATAATATATATATATATAATAGTCTTTTTAAGCTTGAATTTATCTAACTTATGAAAATGTTAGTGTTACCTTCTATAAATTGTAAGGTAACAGCTAGATTATTATATATATGGAAATACTCTTTTCAATTAAGAAGAAATTTGCATCATGTAACTGGCATATAACTAGAGTAAAAATTGATGTTATCCTCAGAACTAAAAAGATAACATCAATTTTAAATTAGTTTGGTTTGGTAGGGTTTGTTTTAATAGATTCTTTAATATCATTCCACTTTTCACAATTATTTATCTCAAATCTTGTTTTTCCTCTTTTTTTAATGTAATTTTCTTCGAGTGCTTTTGTTAATAATTCTTTCTTTTTTCTCTCTGATAATTTTAAAGATTTTATTATTTTACTGCTTGCTGGAATCAAATTATTTTCCTGTTTATTTTCCAGCAAGAATTTTAAAAGTAAAAAGTAGTTATCCCCATGTTGAATTTGAGGGTTTTCTATAGAATTCTTATCATTTTGTACTAATTTTTTAATGTCTATAACTTGCATTTTTACTGAGCTAGGAACAGTTTTTAAATAATTGTACCAATTAAAGGCTTGTACTAACTTTTCGTCATAACCTTTGTTAAACTTGTTAACTATTCTTTGGAATAAATTATAGTGTTTAGTTTTCTTTTTTTCCAGTATATTTATAAGTACTTTTTCATTTTTTATGACATGTTTTAAATCATCATAAATTTTATTATGTTTTGAGTCTACTAAAAAAGCTTTATAAATATTGGAAGTTTTATTCCAGATATTAGTTTTGAATTCCCCAGGTTTTAATTTTTCGGTGTCTGGAACTTTAGTCATTCGCTGAGTTTCTTTTGTTGAAATACAGAAAGATATCGCCTTTTGAAATATAGCTCTAAAATCTGTATTTATTTGTTCTCCACTCGGTCTTTGAGTAGCTCCGACAATATATATCCCGGCGGCTCTCGCTTTTTGACCGATTTGTAATAGTTGTGTTTCCTCTTCTGATCGACCCTTACTTGATGAATTTAACTTTATTTCAGCTAATTCATCAATTATCAGAAAAATTTCCGACATGTTTTCGGTATTTTTTTTATTATTATAATCAAAATAATTTTTGCAATTTTCGGTTTTCCTTATCTTTTGTAATCTATCGATCATGATTTCATTTATTTTATTTATTATGCTGCATAGCTCTTTTGTGTTACTGACTACTATTGTATTTCTAAAATTATCATAATCGCTCAACTCTACCCCTTCTTTTAGATCGACCATGATAAACATAATATTTTGATTTAAGATCATTAATGATTGTATTATGACATTTGTTAAAACGGATTTTCCTCCACCGGGTTCCCCTGCGATAAACAAATTTTTTACTTTTGCAAAGTCAATTATTACAATATTTTCTTTTTCATCAACTCCAATAACTGCTGGAATTGATTTATTTTTTATTTCTTTTTCATCTATTTTAGATAGATATTCTTGAAAAGGGTAACAATCATTAAATTTTATTTCTTTTGAAAAATATAAATCAATATACCTAAGATTCTTTTGTTGATTTCTAATAAAAGATATATTTCTATTAAAGAATAATTCAAATTTGCTTTTAGATTTAATAATATCTTCAATAGTTAATTGATTTGATATTATTGTTATTTTTTCATTATCAATATAAACAACCTCTAATTTATTATCAAAAAATTCATTCGATAATCTCTTATATTTTTGCTTAATTTTAAGCGTTTTAATGCTTTGCTTAGAATTATGCAACATTAAAATAAATCCTTTTAAAGTGAAAAAAAAGATTAATTTAACCCATGCTATATTAAAATATGATAAAATTAAAATAATACTTAGGGATATAAAGTTTATAATTTTAATCTTCTTTCTATTTTTACTATTTTTAAATAGTATACATTGATCAGAGGTAAAACCTTTAATGGTAGCTCTAAATATAAATTTTAGAGCTACCATTAGGTATTTAACAAAGAATTTAATTATAATAGTGCTTAACTTTTTTTTAGACTTATTTTTTTTATTTAAAATTTTCAATTTTATCAGATCCCTTCATATATCATAAAAAATAATTTTCCACCTATTTCTTGAATTAAATTTGGATTAAAAGCCAAATAGCTTAAAATCGCTATCAACAAAAATGTTAAAACTGCTGATAAAAATTTAAATTTTGAGTTTATGACGTACCAAGCTATTGCTACAACTCCTAAAACTGCGATACATAATGAAATAGACCCTGTTAAACTATTAATTAAGTTCTCTATTACATTTGAAAACAACATTTAATTTCCCTCCCTATTAAAGTAATATGTTTCTTTGTTCCTATATGCATGCCCACCTCTGAAATAGATTGTTTCTATTTCTTCAGTTCTTGAGGTTTTTATAATTCTTTTCTCAAGTTTATCTATATCTTGTTGATCATTAAATTCATCAACTGGAATATTATCTTTTTGAACTGCAGGCAAAGAATTTTCTTTAACTGACATTTTTTCTTCTTTTTCTTGGCTAATCATTCCTAGAATATATAAATAAGCAGGAATGGCAAGATAAAAACAAAAATAATATGCTGGATTTTTTTCAGTTTGTAAAACATTGTAAATGTTATACATAAATATAATTATTACAACTAAAAATATTATTTTAACTAATTTTGGTCTTAACATTAAACTTTTAAGGCCATTAAATAAATTTTTCATTATATTTTATCCTTTCTTTATTTTTATATTTGAATATCGTATAATTCTTTCAATCCAAATATAATACATTTTTTTACAATAGTGTTTTTACTATCGCCGACCTTATTATTATTTGCAGCTTTTTCAATTGCTTCAATGATATCTTTTGTTAATAAATAAGTTCGAGCTTCTTTTTTATTATTTCTCATTTTAGCCTCCAAAAATCATTTAATATAATTCTACCATAGTTACAATAATAATGGAATAAAAACTATTGCAAAATTAATTATATATAATTGCATAAATCATAAATCTTATTGACAAAATAGAATCAACGTAATATAATAGAGGCTGTAGTATTTAAACCAGAATATAATTAAATTTCAATTTAATCATATTCTGTCTCCTTATAAGGTATATTTAGCTAGAGCGACCAGCTAAATATTAAGTAAGTTAATAATAATAATGCGAATTGTTTAAAAGATACATAAAAATGTATCTTTTTTTTTATTCTTATTGACAAAATAGATTCCATGTAATATAATAGAGTCATAGAGAAAAACAAAAAAAACCTTAGGAGGCAGTTATGATTAGATTAACAAAGAAATTAGAAAACAAATATTTTATTGATAGTTTACAAGAAGAAAAAATATTAAATTGTGAAGATGGTTATAGATTAGTAACTATCAAAGTTTTTGATTGCTTAGAAGCTGAAGGAATAAAATTAAGTGAAATATTAGTTGATTTATATTCAGAGGAAGTAACAATGTATTTATATGATTATTCTTTTTATTGTGAAGATGATAAATTCTTTGAATTCCAAGTCTGTATTGACGAGGAATATATAAAAGAATTCAATAAATTATATAGAGAATTTAAAAAATCAGTTGATGATTTATTAGAAACTGAAGAAGAAGAAGAAATCTTAAAAGCTGAAGAAGAAATTATAGAAACTGAAGAAGATGTAATATTAGAAGAAGTTATAGAAGTAAAAGAAGAAGCTAAAAAAGAAACTAAATATCAAATAGGTCAATATCTCTATAATTGCGGAGATATGGCGAACAATTCAGGATGGTATAAGATTACAAATGTAACAATTGACAAATTTGGAATATTCTATGATGTCGAAGAGATCGGCGGTAATAGAAAAAATACTTATAATGAAGCATATATAAGCGAAGTTGATAGAATGAATGGATCGACAAGAATTGTAACAATGGAAGCTAAGATCAAGGCAACAAATGAATCATATGTTTATAATCAAGTAAAGCATTTACTTGATAAAGATCATGACGAAAGAATAGATATAGTTTCTAAAGATTATGAAGAAAGAATGAAATTAATTGAAAATGAAGATGAAGAAAATAAGAATGAATCAACTGAAGAAGTTAAAAAAGAAAATGCTAAATATCAAATTGGTCAAGTTCTTTATAAGTATGAGGACATGGCTATTAATGAAGGATGGTATAAAGTAGTTAATGTAACAATTGATAAATTTGGAATTTTTTCAAATATAACTATTAATAAATTAGCAATTTGTTATGATGTTGAAGAAATAGGAGGACATAGAGTTAATCGTTTTCCTGAATATGCTATAAGTGATATTGATAATATGTCAACTAAGATTGTTACTAAGGAAGCTAGGATCGAATCAACAAGTAAGACATATGTTAAAAATCAATTGACTGCTTTAATTCTAAAAGATGCTAATGAAAAAGATCATGAAGAAAAAATAAAAGAAACTGAAGAAGTTAATAAAAAATGGTATCAAATCACAGATCATGAAGAAGAAGAAAAAAAAGAAATAATTAATAATTTAGTTGAAACTTGCAATGCTGGAATTAAAACAGAAAAAGAAATTAAGATTTATTTTAATAGATTAGCTAAAGATCAAAGAACAAAAGTTCTTAATAAATTTCAAAGAGAAAAGAAGGGTTTAGATATTAATTTATTTTATTACAGTACCTTTCTAAATGAAGAATTTTATTTATCTGAATTGCAAGAAATAAAATCAAAAATCGTTAAATATATAAATTTTCTTGATAGTTTTAAAAGTTCAATTATAGAAGAAGTTAACAATTATCAAGAACAAATAAAAAATTTCAAGAAAGAATCTAATTTCAAAATTTTAAAAGATGAAGATTTTAAAATAGTGAAATTAGATAGTGATACAACATTTGGAAATGGCAATCTTTGTTATATTGATGAATATACTTTATATCATAAAGACCTTGGATATGCTTCAATGAATGGAAAAACTCCATATATTCCCGAAGGTGGAAGGGTTGCTTTAAATGACTTAATAAATAAAAAGATTATTGACTCAATCCCTCACTGGATTAAATCAACAAATTTTTTCAAGTATACATATAGATCAAGAGGGTTTTCTCCTTCTTGTCAGCCTATGAATGGATTAATAAATCATGAGAATCAAAAAGAATATAAGTTTGAAGTTTTGACTTATAATCGGAAGCTAACTTGTAAAGAGTTAGCGGAATTTGAATTAATTGATTTAAATGAATAGGGGATAAAATCCCCTCTTAGGAGGATATTATGAAAATAAATATTATTTCAACTTGTGAGACACCGAAAGAATATATTGAAATTATTGAAAAATATGCAAAAATTATAAATGTTAATTATGATGATGGCGAATTTCATGATGAATATATTATTGAAATTGAAATTCCAAATAATATTTATATCTTATTTAAGTTATATGATGATATAAAAAAATATAATAAAAATTCTCTATTTGAAGGACTTTTGTTACATAAATTACATGAAAATAAAAATCAAAATGAATATTTCATTGAAATATATGATGGATATCGAGAATAATAAAAAAATGGGAGGACTTATACAATGAAAAGAAAATTAAGAATGTTTAAAGAAGAAAAGAGAATAGAAAAGGTAGCTTTGTTAGCTGCCGAATTGTTAGAAAAAACAGAAGGAAAAATAAATGTTCAACATTTAAAACAAGCTGTTAAAAAGCTTGATGTTTGGAAGGATTATCAAATTCAAACTTGTACTACAGCAAAAGGGTTTAATGAATACTGTATGTTGAATAATATATCCCATGAACATTCATGGGCTGGCGAGGATGGTTGTCGTGAAACCGGAGAAATTCTATATGGACCAAATGTTATATTTGGAAAATATATTGATAAATACTATTCAGACAATGGCAATATTACATATTCAGAAAATAATAAATCAGATGCAGAATTTGACATAAATTCAATTCATATAGTTCTTATTAAAAGTAATTCATGGAATAAATGGTCCGGGCAGCATAATTATGATGATTATGAATATAAATTAATTTGTTACTTGCCTAAAAACAAACCATATAAACCAAATAGAAAAGCTGAGCAATTTATAAAAATGTTTGGAGGTATTTAAAATGTTAAGTGTAAATTTTAAGTTAAATGAAGTTACAGGAACTACTATATTAAGATTTTCAAAAAAACTATATCCTTATAGCTTTGTAAGCTTTCTTAAAGAAAAAGATTCTTTTACATTCTTAGAATCAAATAAAAAAAATCATGTATTTAAATATAATGGAAGTGTAGTAAATGCAGAATTTGATTTTAATATACATTTAGTAACATTTAATAATCTTAATAATAAGATTTCAATGGAGAGGAATAAAAGCTATGAATAATACTCAAAAAAAGATATTTGTTAATACTGCTCTATGTAGTATTAACCCTAAATGGGGATATAATAAAGCTTTATATAAAAGTATTTATCCTATATATTCTAATCAAAATGTTATGCAGATATATAGAGATTTGCATGACAGAATTTTTGAAATTAAAAATGAAATTAAATATAAAGATGATTTTTTCATTTATGAAAAACATGTTTTTGAACTAAAAATAAGAGAATGTCATAAAATTTATACAAACCCAAATGGAAATAGCTTAATGCCTTCAAAAGAAAATGAAACTTTTATGTTTGAACTAATAAAAAATATCGTTCGCATAGCTTCAAAAAGTTTATATCTATATGACAATAGAAAATATTTTCTTGGCATAATTGAAAATGCAAAAATAGATTGGAAATTATCTGAGAAGGAATTTTGGTCAAAATATTTTGGAGTTATTTGGAAAAATAGGGCGTTAAATCATTAAGTTTAAGGAGTGACAGTGTATGAAAATAACTTTAATAGTTATAGTAATTATAATCTTATTAATAATTTGTAGAAAATATTTTTGGGATATTATCGAATTATTAATTGAAATATTGCTTGATTAGGAGGAAAAAACAATGAAATATCATGATACTTTTATAAAATTTTGGATTATAAAAAGAATTAATAAAAAAATACATAAAGTAGGATTTAAATTTTCACAAATGAAAATTTGTTTATTGAAGTTTATAGGTTTTTGGTATTGTGGCGATTGTAATAAATATCATAGTCCTAGAGTTATGAATTTCAATCCAGATGAAGAATTTACAGATGGATCATGTGATCCAAAATATCTTGAAAAGCTTGAAAAAGCGGAGATATAAAAAAGGCTGATATTATCAGCCATGAAAAGTAGTAATAATTATTTAAATTTTTTAAAACATATACATTATAATATCATTTTGTCCTAAATACAACTAGGACAAAATGATAAATAAAGTGAGGTTGATAATATGGCAATGAAAAAGAAAAAATACTACGATAATACGAAAACAAAAAAGCTTGAAAATGCTTTAAAAATGTTAAAAATCTTGAAAGAAGAAGGAAGAAAAAAAGCTCCTGAACTTTCAGAAAGATTAGGACTTAATAACAAAAGGTCAATTTATTATTATAAGAAAACACTGGAAATTTTAGGTCATAAAATTGAGACCTATGGCGGCTATGACGGTGGATATGAACTCGTTGAGCCTGAAAGATTGTCGGAATCAGAGCTGGATTTTATTGCTGAAAAAATTAACAATGAAAAATTAATGAAAAAAATTGAAAGAATTAATAAAAGATAATAGGGGGAATTTGGAAATGAATAAATATACAAATAATCAAGTTTTGAAAATAACATTAATAATTATAGGTGGAATATTTTTTCTCAGTTTTTTGACATGTTTAGGTGTTGGAGGGTTTCTTTTAAGTGATGATTCTCAAAATACTAAACCAGAAAATAAAATTGTAACTAAAGATAAGGTTAAAAAAAGTGATAATAAGAATAAATCTAATTTAGCAAAAGATAAGGTTAAAAATAAATCAACTTTGTCTCCTGAAGATAAGATTAAAAATAAATCAACTGAAATTGTAACACCAAAACCAACTAAAAAGCCGACTATAAAACCAACTAAAGTTAACACTCTTGATATACAATTAGCAATACTAAGAGAAAATTTTGGAGGTATCGCAGATATAACATATAAAAAATCAATTAAAACAATAGAAATATTACCAACTGATAAGTCATTCATGATCGAAGTTATGCAAGCACATGAAGGAAATAGCACAAAATTGGCAGTTTGGAAAGAACTAAAAGAAAATATAAAGTTGATATCTACAAAGATAGAAAATAAGGAAATTATGTTAGTAATACCAAATAACTTGAATAAAGAAAACTATATATTGATTGTTAATAACGGTGTAGTACTATATGACTTTGTAAAGGAGTGATTAAGTGTATAATGATATTGTAAATAGTTATAATAGATATATTGAGGGAAAAGAGATAGAAGAACAAAACAAAAGAGAAAAGATAATTCAATCTAATAATAAAAGTTCTGATGAAAATAAATTTAGAGAAAATTTAAAAAAGGTAAAGGAGAATTTAAGAAATGTTTAATAATTTTAAAAAAGAAAAAAATTCGGCAAAAAAAAGTATTATAAGTATGTTGGAAACTATTAAGGAAGCCTTAGAAACTGTAGAATTAAAGTCTGAAGTAATTCTAGTTAATGAAATTATTGATAATATTAATGATTCGATTAATGAAAATCATGATGCTAAAACTTATAAAAAACCATGTTATATTGGTATAGATTATTCTACTAATCCTAAAGATGATGATTCTATTATTATTAATAATAATAGAGGTCAGATTAATAAGGTAACTGGCACTGGTAATATTAATGCTAATCAAATAATAAAATATCGTAAAAAATTTAAAATTTGATATGTATTTAAAATGTACCGTAAGAGGTAGAAATCCAATTTATTCAATTATAGATAATAATAAAATTATAGCTGATGTATTTATTAGAAATAGGGATATTGAAAAGATAAATATATCAAAAAATTATTTATCTTTTCAAGAGATAGAAGAAATATATAAATTAATTTCTAATTATAAGAAAACATTAAATAAATAAAATATATTAAGGAAGCTTAGAAATTCTAAGCTTCCTTTTGTTTTGTTCAATATTTATAGTACAATATACTTAAAAGTAGAGGAGATGATGTCTTGAAAATTAAAAAGTTATCAATGAGCGAATTAATCAATGCTGAATATAACCCAAGAAAAGATTTAAAAGAAAATGATCCAGAATATCAAAAGATCAAGAAAAGTATTGATGAATTTGGTTATGTTGAGCCTATTATCGTCAATGAAAATTGTGAAAATAATAAGTATAGAATAATTGGAGGTCATCAAAGAGTAAAAGTATTAAATGATTTAGGTTATACCGATATTGATTGTGTTGTTGTTGGTCTTGATGAAACAAAAGAAAAAGCTTTAAATGTAGCACTCAACAAAATATCTGGTGAATGGGATAATCAGAAACTATATGAAATTTTAAAAGATTTCAATGATGACGATTTTCTTTTAACTGGATTCGATAATCAAGAATTTAAAGATTTAGAAGAAGAATTTAAAAATTTTGAAAATAATAATAATTCTTCGGGATCTGGTAGTAATGAAAATGATGAAAATAGATATACTGATAAAATTGCATCGCCAGAATATACGCCTAAAATGGATGAAGCTCCACCAATTAATGACTTAGTTAATGTTGATAGAACAAAAGAATTAATTAATAAAATTAATAAAAGTAATATTGATCAAGATTTAAAAGACTTTTTAACCCTTGCCTCAAATAGATTTTTAACTTTTAATTATGAAAATATCGCAGAATTTTATTGTCATCAAAATAAAGAGACTCAAGAATTAATGGAAGATTTAGCTTTAATTATAATTGATTATGAAAAAGCTATCGCTAATGGGCTTGTTGATTTTTCAAAAAAAATAAATGAATTAAGAGAAGGTGAATTAAATAATAATGAAGTTGAAGGACCATTTGGAGAGGGTGATTTTAATTGAGAAAAGATTTTTGTGTTTTTATTTTAAGTCATGGGCGAGCTGATAAAATACATACAATTGATATGTTAAATAATCTTGGTTATTCTGGCAAATGGTTTATTTTGATCGATAATGAAGACGAAACAGCCGATCAATATTTTGAGAAATATGGACCTGAAAAGGTTTTAATGTTCGATAAAAAAGAAGCATGTAAAAAGACTGATCAAGGAGATAATTTTAATCATAGAAAAACTGTCGTATCAGCAAGAAATATCTGTTTTGATATCGCTAAAGAAAAAGGATATAAATACTTCATGGAGCTTGATGATGATTATAAATCAATGAATTATCGATTTAATAAGAATTTAGATTATAAACATACAAAAATTAGAATCCCAATATTAGATAATATTATTGATGAAATGATTAAATTTCTTGAATATAACAAAGATATTCTAACCGTTACATTCGCTCAAGGTGGGGATTATATTGGGGGAACAAATAACCCAATGGGTGCAGCTATAAGATTAAAAAGAAAAGCTATGAATAGCTTTATATGTAGTGTAGATAGAAAGTTTAGTTTTTTAGGAAATGTAAATGAAGATACAACAACCTATGTAAAATTAGGACAAGAAGGTAAAATTTTTGTAATGCTTAATCATATCGCACTAGAACAAATACAAACCCAAAAACAATCAGGAGGAATGACAACTATATATTTAGAACAAGGAACATATGTTAAAAGTTTTTATACTGTAATGTATTGTCCATCATGTGTAAAAATTTCTATGATAATAAACAATGATTCAAAAAGAATACATCATAAAATCAAATGGAAAAATGCTGTTCCATGTATATTAAACGAGAAATTTAAAAAGAGTTGATATTATGTCAAAAGTCAAAAAAGCAGGAAGAAAAAACGCATATGATACAATAATTTATCCTCAATTAAATCAAATTAGGTTTTGGCTTAATGAAGGTTATTCGCACCAGCAAATTTATAAAATGTTGGGAGTAAGTGAAGCAACTTTCTATAAATATTCTACATTAAAAACAGAGTTTAAAGAGGTGCTAAAGAACAGCAAACAACAATTAGAAATCAAACTAACAGAAGCATTATATAAAGAAAGTACAGGCTTTGAACATACTGAAGTACAAACAGAATTAGAAGAAGATGTACTAATTGATAATGATGGTAAAGAAAAAGTAATAAAAAGAAAAAAGAAACAAAAAAAAATTAAAAAATTTCATAGAGGTAATATTAATGCTTTAATTTTTGCTTTATGTAATAGATTTCCTACTAAATGGAAAAGAGTCGATCAAGAAATCATTGAAGAATTTGAAAAAAATAGAGTTAAACTTAATATTACAGATGAATTTATTAAAAATGCTTTTAAAGCTCTATATCCTGCGATTGATGATGCCGACTATGAACAATTAGAAAAAGAAATAAAGGAGGGAGAAAGCAAAGATGCAGAAAACAAAGAAGAAGAATAAAAAAACAATAATCGAATATTGTGATCTTGCTTCTTTTGCTGTTATCAATTCCCTTTATAATCGAAAAGAATCATTGCCTAACTTTTCAAATATTATTGATATTGATGAATCATTCGCCGGAAAAGCTCCAAGATCAAAAGAACATTTGGCTCTTTATTGTGCCACAGTATTAAATAATAAATTTCCTTATCCTCAATCTACAAATGAATATTGTGTAAAAAATGGGCATAAATCTCCATTGGATGCATTATGGGGAGCTTACTCAGAAGAAGATTCTTTTGCCATTTGGTATGCAATGAGAGGATCAGGAAAGACAAGAGATTTAGCAATTCTTGGATGGTTAGAAAGTGTTTTCAAGCCTCATTGCTGGACAACTGTATTAGGGGGAAGCTTAGAACAGTCAATAAAAGCGGTTGCCTATACTAATGAATTATGGAATATGCCAACGGTAGCTCATTTAAGAAATAAACTTTTAGTTAATGGTCAAGTAGCTGGAAGAGGTTTTAAAACTACTCATGGATCACAATTTCAAGCTTTGGCAGCTTCTACAAAATCAATAAGAGGTCCCCATCCTCAAAAATTAAGGTTAGATGAAGTTGACGAAATGGAAGAAAAAATATATTTGGGAGCTTTAGGACAGCCTAAGTCAAATTATGGAATACTTGATAATGTAATAATTTCTAGCACTTTACATAATGCTTTTGGATTAATGTCTGAAATCATCGATAATAGAGAAGAAATTGGAGCTAAATTATATGCTTGGTGTATTAATGAAGTTTTAACACCAAGAGGATTTTGGACACAAGCAGAATTTGAAAGAAAAGTAAAACAATGCACTAAGGCAATGCTTGAAGCTGAATATTTACTAAAAAGACCTAAAGTAGGGGAAACAATTTTTGAATTTGATAGTATAGATAGGGCATATGTCAGAGGAAGAAATGATATATTTGAGCCTAAAGTATTTACTGAGGCTGGAATTGACTGGGGATATAGTTTTACAGCTTTTTCTTTAATTCAAGACCCTAGAGAAGTTTTCAGAAATAATATAACTAAATATTGGGAATATGTCGAATTAAAAGAAAGATGTAAGGCAATAGCTGAATTATGTATTAAATATAATGTAGTAGCTGTTTACTGCGATAGTAACCCTAAAGATAGTAATATTACATTACAAAAAACCTTTAGGGAATTAAGATGTCCAACTAAAGTTATTCCAGTATCTTTTAATAAGTGGAAAGGTATTGGCATAAATGTGTTAAGATTCTTATTAGAAAGAAACAAATTAAATATTACTAATAAAACAGCTCAAGAAAAAATGAAAAAGTATCATTATGCAAACCCAGAACTAGGACAAATAGCAAAGATTGATGACCATATACCCGATAGCCTGATAGCTTGGGCTACAAGTAGATATAAAATATTAGGAATTTAAAAGGAGTGAATTAAATGTTTTTGAATGAAAAAGATAATTTTCCACCTAATCAATGTGACTATTGGTTTTTAAAATATGAGGAATGGGCAAGCTGGTATAGTGGCGATCCTGAACAATTATTAAGATTTTATACAAGATTAGCTTCGGGAAATGAGACCGCTCAAGAAAAGTTTTGGGCAAGATTAGAAACTGAAGAAAGAAAAGGTATAGTACATATGCCTTTAGCTGGGGATATTGCAAGCACTTCAGCGGATTTGTTATTTTCTGAAAGTCCAATCTTTAAGTATGATCAAAAAACAATTGCTGGGGAAAGAATAAAAGATATTATTGAAAAGAATGGATTTAATAGTATTTTATTAGAAAGTGCGGAAATATCGGCAGCAATCTCAGGTTGCGTATTAAAATTAGATATAGAAGCACAATTAGAAGGAGTTCCTTTAATTAATGTAATGAATCCAAAGCAATTTATTCCTACTTTTTGGAGAGGTAGACTATGGGAAATCTTGTTTTTTAGAGTAGTTAAAAAGACAGATAGTGGAAAAGTCTTTAGATTATTTGAGAATAGAAGAAGAAGTGGAAATTCTCTTTTAATTGAATACAAATTAAACGTTGGAACAGCTACAAAAGTAGGCAAAGAAATTGATCCAAATAGCATTAAAGAAACTGAAAATTTAAATTTAAAACCAGTTGAATATAAAAATATGGACGGTTTAGGCTGCGTATATGTACCAAATATGCGACCTAATAGACTTGTTTTGGGAAGTCCTTTAGGAATCAATGATTATTCAGACGATATTTCCTTACTTGATTCATTAGATTTTGCTTGGACTAGTTGGATGCGTGACATAGAACTAGGAATGGCACAAATATTTGTTGATGAGGAATTACTACAGAAGACAAGATCAGATGTAAACGGTACAACAACTTTTATAAATAATTTTAGTAAATTTCAAAAATCTTTCGTGAAGATGGATTTTACACAATGGAGAATGTCTGAAAATAATGTAAAACCTATAGAACAAGTACAATTTGAAATTAGAGTTGAAGAACATATGAAAACATGTTCAGAATTAACATGGCAAATAATTTCAAATTGTGGTTATTCTCCGCAAACATTCGGCTTGGGAGAATATGGAAATGCTCAAAGCGGTACCGCTTTAAAAATAAGAGAAAATAAGTCTCAGAAAACAAGATCAAAAAAAGAAAAATATTTCAAACCTGCAATTATAAGTTTATTACAACAGGCGCAAAATATTGACAAAGCAAGTGGATTATATTCAAATTATGAAAATCAACAAATATCATTGGAAATAGAAGATTCAATAATGACAGATAATAAAGAAACATCTGAAGTAATAAGAAATTTATATCAGGCAAAAGCTATTTCAAATTTTATGAAAGTAAAATTACAGCATCCAGATTGGACAGATGAAAAAATACAAGAAGAAGTTGACAAGATTAATGCAGATGAAGGAATTACAGGGGAAATGATTAAAACTGAGGTTTAAGAAAAAAATTCTTAAACCTTGTCTTTTATTTATTTTTATAATAAAATCTCTTTATTAGATTGGAGGAAAAAATGAAAAAACAAAATGATGTTATAAAATTCAAATGGGAAACTGATGAAGAATATGAGTATCGGAATAATATTTATGTATTTTCTGACAAATTAAATAAAATATTAAGTGACCTAGAAAATTTAGCCAAACAAAGCTTGCCAAATTATCAACCAATGCTCGATAAGATCAGAAGCAATTATGGCAGATTTATTAAATTATTAGTTCCTGATTGTTATAAAGATTTTCATAATCTTTATAAAAGCGGACTTGAATATTATATGAAAGGACTAGTAATTTTAGTTAATACTTTCATTGATAAAAAAGAAAATAAACTTCCCGATAATGACAAAAACGTAATTTCTAAAATTACAAAAGCTGGAAACTTTTTTCAAGCTGGCGATGCATATTTTAGAATTGCCAATACAAAGAATTTTGAATTATTTGAAAAACAACAAATAAAATATCATGAAGAACAAGAAAAACAAAAAAATAAGGTGAAGAAATGAACATTGATAGATATGAAGATTACGGAAAAAATTTATATTTGTCTGCTCAAAATGTAGTTTTTGGAATGCTGATTGCTACAAAAAAATTACTAGAAAAAATAAATAATGATCCTGTAAATGTTGCTAATTATAAAAAAGCTTATATTGAAGAAGTTACAACAATTGCTAAGACATTCAATAAAGATTGGAAAAGTTGGGCAAATAAAGACTTAGCAAAAGCATATATCGCAGGAATAAACCATGCAAAAGCAGATTTAAAATATAATAATTTATCTGCATCAATTATAAAGAAAATCACAAATGGATCTTTTTTAATTGAAAGTCCACCACCAATTTCAATCCCGGCATTAAGCAGCGAGACTTTATCTTTATTTAAAAACATATCTGAACATGTACCTTTCTATAAAACTTTTAGAGATGCAGCATATTACAACTTAGATAAGCAACCATTACAAATACTAAGAAAAGCCCAAGATATTTATAGAAATGCTAGTATTTTGGCAGGCGAAAAGTATTTCAAAGAAGGGGATATTTATACAAGAATAAAATATTCCCAAGAAATGATGGATCAACTAGCAAAACAAGGAATTCAAACTATAACTTATAAAAATGGAGCAAAATATTCAATAGATACCTATTGCGAAATGGTGGGGAGAACTGTCTCAGGTAGATGTTCTTTACAAGCCAACTTAAATAGATATGCTGAAGGAGGTTATACTTTAGTCGTTGTATCAAGTCATTTCAGAGCTTGTGAGTTATGCACTCCTTACGAAGGCGTAACTTTAAGTATAGAAAAACATCCAGTTTATGAAAGTGTAGATGATGCAGAAACTCAAGGATTATTCCATCCTAATTGTAAACATGATGTAAGTTTATGGTTTGAAGGTAAAAAACCATTGCCGCCAAGAGTAGACAAAGCCGAACAGGCTTTAATTGACGAATATGGATATAATGAAGCACAAAAAATATCCTATAATTCTCAATTAAGACAAAGATCAATAGAAAGAAATATTCGCAATTGGAAAAGAAGATCAGAAGGGGCAATGGATAATAATATTAAAAATATTGCCGATAGAAAAGTTAGATACTGGCAAGCTCAACAAAGAGAACATTTAAAAGATAATACCTTCCTTAATAGAAACTATGCTAGAGAACAAATTGGGAAGGCACATTAGAAAGGAGTAATCATGACAAAAAGAATAGGAGATATTGTAATTATAGAAGATGAAGAGCCAGATTTTTGCGAATATTGTGGGAAGCTGGCAGAATTAAGACCATATGGAAAAAATGGTGCTAGAATTTGCTTTATTTGTGGAATGAAAAACAAAGAAGAAACAGATAAAAATATGACAAAAATATTAGTTGAAAGGGAAAAGAATTAAATGAAAAATAAAAACGAAAATCTTAATGAAGCAAGTTTATTATTAGCTAATGAAAATTTAAAAATTGTACTGCCTTATATTGCAGAAAATCTAAAAGTATTTAAAAAATGTTTATTAGAAAAGAAAATATTTTCAGAAGAAGAAATTACAAAGATGTTAATCGAATATGAAAAAATAATTTTATTGTCAGGAGATAAAAAGTGATGAATCAACCAAAAAAAAAGATAAAAGAAATAAAGGATATTAATACTAATACAGAAGAAGGCAAATTACTTTTAATGGCTCTTTCTATTATAACTACTACTAAAGGATATTCAGATAAGACGCCAGATGAAGTTATTAAAGAATTATATGAAATGCACGAGGTGATTCATGAAAAATAAAAATCTTAGAGAAAAATTATTAAATGATAAAGAATTATTAAAAAGATCAATTAAAGAAAATTCTCAATTTAGCACAGCCGATCTATTAAATATTGTGGCTGATTTGATAGATTATACTTTAAATGATAATGATTTAGATGATAATAACAGCTTAATGGATATAAATATAATTAAAAAATTAATGCAGTTAGAAGAAGATAAGAAAAATTCAAGAACTGAAAAAGATAATTTTGAGTCAGAATTTAATAATTATCAAAAAAGATATCAATTAAATCAACTTCAAGATTTAATTAACAAATATAAAAAAGAAAAAGAATCTATGATTGATTCTTTAGATAATTTATTAAGTAATGTTATTTGTGATTTTGAAAATTTAAAAGGAGAAATTAATGAATAAGTTTTATAAGAAAGTCCTAATAACAGGTGGAACAGGAACACTTGGCAAAGAACTTACAAAACAATTATTAAATAGTGATAAATATATCAAAAAAATTTATATTTATTCTAGGGATGAATATAAACAATCAGAAATGAAAAAAGAATTTAAAAATCATCCAAAACTATCTTTTTTTATTGGTGATATAAGAGACAAAGATCGATTATATAGAGCATTTAATGAAATTAATTATGTTATACATACAGCCGCTCAAAAGCATGTTCCTTCATGCGAATATAACCCTTTTGAAGCTGTCAAAACAAATGTTATAGGATCAGCAAATATAATTGATGCCGCAATTGATCGCAAAGTTGAAAAGGTATTGGCAATTTCTACAGATAAAGCCGTAAATCCTATAAATTTATATGGTTGTACAAAAGCATGTATGGAAAAAATGTTTATTGATGGGAATAACTATTCTGGCGATAATGAAACGATATTTTCGATTGTACGCTACGGAAATGTTATTGGCTCTAGAGGATCAGTTATTCCTTTTTTCAAAAAAATAGCCAAAGAAGGTGGCAAGTTTCCTTTAACTGATAATGAAATGACTAGGTTTTGGACAACTATAGACAATGCTGCAAAATTTGTTTTATCTTCTTTAGAGATTATGGAAGGTCAAGAAATATTTATTCCTAAATTACCTACTTTAAAGATAATTGATTTAATAAAAGCTATAAAAGAAGATGCTGAAATAAAAGTTATAGGTTTAAGAAAAGGCGAAAAAATCCATGAAACATTAGTTAGTCATGAAGAATCAAGAAATATTGTGAATTACGATACATTTTACAAGCTTTATTATGGAAAACTACCAGAATTATGGATAAATCATAATCAATTTACATATGCAAGTAATACAAATACAAATATTTTAAGCATTGAAGAAATGAGGAAATTATTATGAATAGTAGGAAAATGACATATGAAGAATTAAAAATTGATCATATTGCAATGTCAAAAGAAAATGAAAATTTAAAAATTACTAATGAATTATTGATTGACAATATTAAACAATTAAGACTTGAAAAAAGTTATTTGCAAGAAGAATTAAATCAATTAAAAGAACAATTTAGCAAAGCAAAAGAAGCACAAGTGGAACGAAAAAAGGAGAACTTACTTAATTATGATCAAAATATTTAAATCAATTGAAAATAAAATTAAAGATTTAGGATTTGAATTAGTTTACAAATCAAATTTAGTTTTACAATTCGAGAGAGAAAATAAACAATTTAAGTATATTCAAGGAGTCGAATTGATAAGAAAAACTAATAGAATTCCAATAATACAAAGTTATCAAAAAGATAATGATACTATGGTTGGACTTACAATTGTAGAATGTAAATTATTTTTGAAATTAATTAAAAAATTAAAATGGTAATGGGAGGAGTTTTTTAATAACAATGATTAATTATGCAAAACATTTTATTGACATACATGATATAAAGGCAGTAAATAAAGTATTAACAAGCAATAATATAACACAAGGAGAAATTACAAAAGAATTTGAAAATGAACTGAGTAACTATACAGGTTATAAATTTTGTAAAACTCTTAATAGTGGTACGTCTGCCTTACATGCAGCATGTAAGGCAATAAAAATTAAACCTGGGGATGAAGTAATTATTCCTTCAATTTCTTTTGTGGCAACTGCAAATTGTGTAAGTTATTGTGGGGGAATACCTGTTTTTGCAGATATCGATTCAGATACTCTTTTAATTGATACTGAAAGTATAAAAAATTTAATCACAAATAAAACCAAAGCAATAATTTCAATGGATTACGCTGGTCAATTAGCTGATTATAAAGCAATAAAAGAAATTTGTGATAATAACCAGTTATATTTTATTAGTGATTCGTGCCATTCTTTTGGCGGAATTAATAGACTTGCTGATAATGCAATTCCTGATATTGTCTGTTATTCATTTCATCCAGCAAAACATATCACGTCTGGTGAAGGTGGAGCTTTATTAACAAATGATTATATTTTAGATCATAGAGTTAAATTATTTAGAAATCATGGAAGAAATGAAGAAGGTATGATGGAGCTTTTAGGTTATAATTATCGAATGTCTGAAATAAATGCAGCACTTGTATTAAGTCAATTTAAAACAAAGCATTTCAAATTTCAATCATTTAGATATATGTTGGCTGATAAATATATTGATAAATTGAAATGTAAAAAATTAAAGCAATTAAAGGGAAGAATTCATGTTTATCATTTGTTTGTAATTAAAGTTAAGAATAGAAAAAATAGAAAAAAATTTATTAATTACATGGAAAAAAGGGAAATTCAATGTGTTGTACATTTCCCTCCAATATATGAAAATTTATTTTATTATGATCTTGGCAAAATTGATTATTCAAAACAATGTCCGAATACTGAAAAAGTAGCCGATCAAATAATAAGTATTCCATTGTATTATAACTTATTATTTGAACAACAAGAATATATCATTAATACAATTAATGAATTTATAGAAAAGGAATAATAAAAACAATGTTTAAAATATTTAGATTTATTGAAGAAAAGCCAAAAGATAAAGAAATTCGTGAATATCTACTAAAAGAAAAATTAAATAATTATTTAAGAAAGAATAAAAGTGCCTTAAATGTTTGTAGTGTTCATGAGTTTTCGGAATTATTTAAATTTAATAATAAAAGCTATAGAATAGGTTTAAAAAATAATGATAAAGGTGGAGAAAATTTTCTTTATACTAGCAATACACAGGAATTAATAATAGATATGTTTATCGTTACTCTTGATTATATGGAAAATAATTTAAATGAATTAATAAAAATAAGAAAATTATTAAATAATTTTTTTGAAAAGAAGTAAAAAAAAATAAATAAAAAAGGATGATTTAAACTATGAAAAAATTTGAAAAATATTTTGGGACAAAAGAAATTGAAGCTTGTGAAATGAATTATGGAGAATATTCGGATTTTAAATATGGAGATAAAAAAATCAATACTGGTCTTCCAGATAATAAAAAAGGTTTTGCTGTTAGATATTCAGATGATTATTTATCATGGAGTCCAGAAGAACCCTTTAAAGCTTATAAAAAGATTAATGGCGAGTTAACAAGATTAGTACATGAGTTATTAACTGAAGAACACACATATATTGAACATGATGAAAATCAATATAATGCTCCTAAAAATTATTTAATTAAAAATATTGAAAATGATAATCTTTTATGCGGAATACATTTTCAGAGTGGACCAGTTAATGAAAAAGAATTAAATGGAATTTTTCTACCTGATATTATTGGAATTTGTATTGATGTTTTGGAGAATTTTCAAAATTCAGAATTTAAATGTAATGAAAATGATGTCGCATTAGATGGTTTAAAAGCGGCAATTGTAGCTTTAAGATCGAGAACAAACAAAAGAAAAGAAAGGGGTGTCCACGGAACTTATGAAAAGTAAAACTATAATACTTGATTTTGGGTCTGGTAATACATGTCAAAACAATAAAAGAATAATAAAAAGAATGTATGATGAATTGAAAGCTATTGACGGTGGCAAGTATGAAATAATTGTAAAATGGCAATTATTTAAGGTTTGCGGTGCGAATATTCCTTTAACTGAAGAATCATTTAATTATGCTTATGAATATGGAAATCAATTAGGATATAAAGTAACATCTTCTATTTTTGATAGACCATCATTAGAATTTTTGCTTGGTTATGATATTCCATTCGTGAAAATAGCAAATAGAAGAGAATTGGATTATTTAATAGATTTTATACCTGAAGAAATTCCAATATATATTTCTAAAACAAATGATTTAACAATTAAATTCGGAAATAAAAATATATCTGGATTAGGCTGCATAAAAGTTCCAAAAGAACTTGAGGAATTTTGGTGCATAAGTCAATATCCTGCTAATGTTCAAGAATATCTAAAATTAGATATTAAAATTGGTAATAATATTTCAGATCATACAAATAATTTTGCACTGTTCAATAGATTTAAACCTAAAATAATCGAATGGCATTACAAGTTAAAAACTTCGACAGGTTTAGATGCTGGGGAATTTGCAAGAACACCAGATATATTAAAGGAAGTGTTATAAGTTGATAATAACTTTAATTCAAACTAGGTTAAAATCAAATAGACTTGAAGGAAAATGTATAAAAAGTATGGCTGGTCATCCAATGACTAGCTATACAATTGAAGGAGCAAAACAAAGTAAATTAAATCATTTTACAGGAATAATTTATCCATCTTCAGATAATATGGTTTTTTCAAAATTATATTCAGATAAATGTTTTTGTTATTCCTATGAGGGAAATGAAGATGATGTATTAAACAGATATTATGCAGCATTAAATTATATACAAAATATTACACAAGAAAATATAACAAATGTTGTAAGAATCACAAGTGATTGTCCAATGTTGGGATTTTATCCAAAGGTAATTGATGAAGTAATATTAAAACATTTATTAAATAATGCAGATTTTACACATAATAGAGGAAAGCAGGGATTACCTAGCGGACTTGATGTAGAAATTATGAAATCTTCTGTTTTAGCATATGTTAATAATGTTGCTGAAGATAAAGAAGATAGGGAACATGTAACAAGATTTATAAAAAATAATCCTAAACAATTTAAAATTTATGAAGTAAATTCCTTTTTTCAAGATTTTGAACATAAATGGAGCGTTGATACATTAGAAGATTTTAAGAGAGTTGAAGATATTATAAAAATTTTAAAAATAAGGAGAAATCATGAAAGATAATATTTATTTGGACATATTAGACATATTTAACTTGGATAAATTAAGAAGATGGCGAAATGAAAATACCAAAAAAGGTATTTATAGAACACCGTATTTACTTACAAGTGATATGCAAATAGATTTTTTGAAAAATGTTATAAATAATAGAAATGTTAATGCCAGATATTGGGGGATATTTAAAGAAGAAGCTGAAGGAGAAAGAGACAGAGATATTGATACTTTTATTGGATATACTGGTCTTGATAAAATTCAGTGGGAAAATGGAAATTCCGAAATAGCTTTAACTATTGGCCCCAAATATATTAGCAAAGGATATGGATCGAAAGTATTAAGTTTAGTTTTAAAAGAAGGTTTTAAAAATATGAGATTACAAAATATTTATGGTGAATGTTATAAATGTAATCCTAATATAGAATTTTGGGAAAAAATGATTAAAAAATATAACGGCTATAGCACAATTTTACCAAGTAGAAAGTTTTTTAATGGATCTTTTTTTAATTCGTTATATTTTAATTTCAATCATTATTATTTTGAAGAAAGAAATAAATAAATTATGAAAATATTAATAGCAACAATAAAAAAATGTCATATAGAAAAAGCTAAATCTTTAGATTATACACACAAAGAATTACAAATAATTACAAAAAAAGATTATTTATTAGAAACTTTAGTTGACTTTAGACCTGATTATGTGTTTTTTATTCATTGGTCATGGTTTATTCCAAAAGAAGTTTATGAAAACTTTAATTGTATATTGTTTCATTGTACGGATTTGCCTTATGGTAGAGGTGGCAGTCCAATTCAAAATCAAATATTAGATAATATAAATCATACTAAAATATCTGCAATTAAGATAATTAAAGATTATGATTCTGGGCCTATTTATCTAAAGGAAAATCTTTGTTTAAATGGAACTTGTGATGAAATATTAATTAGAATTTCAAATATTATTTTTAATAAAATGATTCCTAAAATAATTAAGGAACAATTAAAACCTATAGATCAAATTGGAGAAGCTACAAGTTATACAAGAAATTATAATAATAGAATTGAGAAAGAATTTAATTTAAATAAGATATTTGATTTTATTAGAATGCTTGATGGTGAAGGATATCCAAAAGCATATATTGAATTTGGTAAATATAAAATTGAATTTTCAAGAGCAAGTTTAAAAAATGATCATATAATTGCAGATGTAAAAATTGAAAGGATTATAAAAAATGAAAAATAATGTAATAGCAATTGTGGCGCATCCAGATGATGAATTAATTGGTATAGGTGGAACACTTATAAAACATATAAAAAATGGAGATAGAGTCTCAGTATTAATTTTAAGTACTGGGATTACTTCAAGATATAGAAATGATGATATGAATATAAATAAAGAAATTCTTCAATTAAGAAAAACATCTGAAGAAGTCGCAAAATTTTTAAATTATAATATTTATTTTGCAAATCTACCGGATCAAAAGTTTGATACAATGCCAATATTAGAAATTATAAAAATCATTGAATCATGGTTATTTTCTATTAAACCAAATATTATTTATACTCATAATTATAGTGATTTAAATATAGATCATAGACTAACTTTTACATCTACAATAACAGCCGCAAGACCATGCAATAATCAAATAAAAGAAATTTATTCTTTTAAAACTTTATCATCTACAGAATGGCAAGCTCCAAGCTTACAAGAATTTAAACCTAACTTTATTAATAATATATCTACGAATATTTTAGATCAAAAAATTGCAGCTTTAAAAATGTATAAAAATGAAATTAAAAAAGCTCCTCATCCTAGAAGTATTGATAAAATTATTAATGAAGCAAGTATAAATGGAAGTATTATTTTAAAAGAATATGCTGAAGTTTTTGAAATTATAAGAATTATAAAAGATTAGGAGAACTATTATGGCAAGAAGAAAAACAGTGACAAAACATGTAAGACCAATTAATTATTTTAAACATGCTTTCTTTTATTCAAATTATTTAAAAGGAAAAAATATTATTATAGTTGGGCCTAGTAATATTTTAGAGGGATCAAAACAAGGAGAGAAAATTGATAATTATGATATTGTTGTAAGACTTAATAATACATTTCCAATAAATCCATTACATGAGGATTATTCACTTATACATGAAGATATTGGAAATAGAACTGATGTATTATATCATACAGGGGCTATTATGAGGTCGTTAAAATGGGCTGCAAATAGATATAATACAGGTAGGATTAAGCTATTAGATAGAGATAAAATAAAATGGATTGTTGCTAAACGTGATCCTGTATATGGTAATGAAAAAGAAAAAAGAGCATTAAATCGATTTGTTTTATTAAATAGAAAATATGTTATAGCAGAAAAGACAAAGGGAATAACTTTAAATACTGTATTTAACTTCTTTGTAAATGATCTAAGAATAAAACTTGATGGAACTGAGCCAAATATGTCTACAATTGCAATTATGCATTTATTAGAATTTAACATTAAATCATTAAGAATATTAGGCTGTGATTTTTATTCTGGTGAATATCATAAAAGTTATTTTATTCCTGATTATTTAGAATGGGATAATTTGAATAAAATATTAATAAGAAAAGACGGACAAAAAAGAAAAACTCCGAAAGTTCCACATGATTATAAAAAACAAATTAAATTTTTACTTAATGTTTTTGAAAATGATAAAAGAGTAATTATTGATAATCAAACAATAGATTTATGGAAGGAGAAATTAAAAGATGAAGAAATATGATATAGAAAAGGGAACATTAGAAAATTGTTTAAAATATTGGGAAAATCCTGATAGAATAAATGAACCAATTACATATAATGCAGAAAATACACTTGAAAGAAGCGAATTATTATTAGAGTTATTTAATGAATTCAAAGTATTAAAAAATTATGAAATTTTTGAGATAGGGTGTAATTGTGGGAGAAATTTAAATTATTTGAGGCAACATGGATATAAATTTTTAACAGGTATTGATATAAATAAAAGAGCTTTAGAACTTCAAAATGAATTATTTCCAAATTTAAAAGCAACTTTAATACACGATTCAATAGAACATAGTATTCCTAATTTTTATGATTTGCAATTTGATGTAATTTTTACTATGGCAGTATTGCAACATATACATATTGAAAGTAATTGGATATTTGATCATATAGCAAGAATAACAGAAGGCTATTTATTTTTAATTGAGCTTGAAGTAAGGGATTATAAAAATATATTTGAAGATAAAGGATTTAAATTAATATATTCTGAAAAATGCAATAATACTAAGCATTTTAAAGAATATAAAATATTTGTTTTTAAAAGGGGTTTATATGATTGATGTAATTTATCTAACTGGAGGAAAAGGAAAAAGAGCAGAATTAGGCTATCCTAAACAATTTGCTAGGTTAAAAGGAAAACCTATTTTTATATATGGATTAGAAACTTTAAGGAAGATTGAAGCTATTGGAAAAATTATAATTCCAAGTGATTTAGATAATTCCAATGTAATAAGATTTCTAACTGAATATAATATTGAAAATAGATATATATGTAAAGCTGGAAAAACTCGTCAAGAATCAGTTTATAATGGTTTAGAACATGTCAAGACAAAAAATGTTCTAATTTGTGAAGCTGTAAGACCTTTTATGTCAATAAATTTAATAAAAAAAGTTATAGAAGCTGATGGCGATTGTGTAACACCTATAGACTTATCAAGTGCCAGTGTAATTGATATATTAGGTAATTCTTATTATAGAAATGATTTTGGGTGTGTTCAAATGCCACAAAAATATGATAATCAAAAGCTTTATAAAATCCATACAGGTATGATTTCTCAAAATTCTACGGATGATATGGACTTAATTTATAAGTTTCAAAAAATATCTGGTGAAGTTCCTTTTAAAAGAAAAATAATTTTTCATGGCGAAAGAGAAAATATTAAAATTACTTATCCTATTGATCTTAAGATTGCCGAGGCAATTTTAAATTATAAGGAGGGTAATAAAATTGAGTAATATTATAATAACTGGTAGTAGTAGAGGAATTGGAGCAGCTACAGCCAAAGAGTGGTGTAAAAGAGATAAAAAAAATCTGTATTATCAAATATCAAGATGGAGCGATTTTGATATATCAGATTTTAAACAATTTGAAGAATTTATAAAAGATTTTTATAATTTTTCTGAAGAATATTATCCTATTGCTCTTGTAAATAATGCCGCTATTGCTGTACAAGGAAGCATTTTAGAAACTGATATGAATATAGTAAAAAAACAATTTAATATTAATTTCAATGCTATAGTTAATACAACAAAAGAATATACAAAATTTTGCATTAATAAAAAGATAAAAGGAAAAATAATTAATATTGCTTCAACTGCTGGCTTAGGAGCAAGACCGGGTAGGGCAATTTATGCAGCAACAAAAGCAGCTTTAATTAATTTTAGTTTATCAATGTCAGAAGAATTAAAACCATATGGCATAAAAATTTATATTGTATGCCCTGGGGCAGTCAATACAGATATGAGACATGAATTAGAGCCTGACGATGATTTTAAAAATATGCTGCAACCTCATGAAGTAGGCAAGTTTATTTGTAATTTAATAGAAAGTGATAATTTGCTTAATGGACAAATATTGGAGGTAAAAAAATAATGTTAGTAAATATTTTAAATAGAGTTCATTATCCAATAATAATTGATAAATATAGATTTGAACCTTTTGAAGAAACTACAATTAGAATTGATTCAAATTGTATATTTAGAGAAATAAGAAGCAATAGAGGATTAAGAGTAGACAAGCTCGATAATCAGGCATATATAAAAAGACATGGACTTAAAAAGGGAAATAAAATAAATTTTGTTTATGATAATATGAACCAACATGCTGGCGAAGCTTATGTTAATGCAATAGAAGCTTTATCAAATCCAATAATGAAACATCTTCCTGAAAAAGATATTGGATATTCAAAAATACCATTAACTAGAATGAACATTAGATTTTTCAATTCCGCAAGAATTAACGAACAGGGAAAAATTCCAGTTGGCCCAAATGATATATTTTTTAGTCATGGAATTGGCGATAAAAATTATTGGAAAGGAAGTAAAATTGCCGACTATAAATATGCTTTTGTGACGGGTCCAGCATGGGAAAAAAGGATGAGAAATACAGGATATAAAGGAGAAATATTTGTCTGTGGATATACTAAATTGGATCCATTGATTAATATTGATAAGAATTCAATTAAAAAGAATTCTAAACCTAAAATTCTATGGGCTCCTACTCATGGATATCATTCAAAAAATAAAGGTAGATCAAGTTATCCAGCATTTTCAAGATATTTAGATCAAATTCCAAAAGATTATGATTTAGTAACAAGTTTACATCCAACAAGTAAAATGCACAACAATGAAAAACAATTACCGACAACAAACGAATTATTAGAAGCCGATATTATTATAGCAGACGCAGGATCAACTTTATACGAAGCATGGATATTAGGAAAACCTGTAATTTTCCCTGATTGGATTTGTGCAAAAGATACAATGAATCATTTCAAAACTGATCCAGCAAATTTTGAATATCAAATTTATTCTAAAAAAATTGGTTATCATGCAAGTAGCATGGAACATTTAATCAAATTGATTGATATTGCTTTATCTGATGGAATGAAAGATTTAGAAAAAGAATTTATAGAGAAAATTTATCCAACCAACTTAAGAGGCAAAGCAGGAGAGACCGCAGCAAAACAAATACTAGAATTAGCAAATAGGTTAAAAGTATGACTAGCATTGAATTATCAGAGGAATTAAAAATATCTCATAAGACAATAATTTATTGTTTAAAGAAATATAAAAATGATTTTATACAATTTGGTAATATGAATTCTTGCATATTAAGATATGGAAAAGGCACAAAAGGAGGAAGACCATTAGAATTTTTTAATCTAAACTACAAGCAAATAGATTTATTAATTCTTTATCTATCTCCTAATAACAATACCATAAGACAATATAAACAAAAATATATTGACAAATGATATAAATAATATAAAATAAAAGCATTAAAAATAAAAAAAATTGTGTTGCCTATTATTTTATTTTTTTTTAAACTGCACGTAAAAAAAGAGTGATGATGACCTCTTTTTTCCTTGAAAATAATAATACAAAATAAAAAAGGGTTAATATTACCCTTTTTTATTTTTATGTTCTTGTATTTCTCTATTAAGTAACCATTTGATATATGGTGCTACTTTTAATTTATTTTCATTCGCTATTTTTTCAACCTCTTTTTTAAAATCTTTATCAATTACAAAATGTATATATGTTTTTTTTTCTTTTTTATTATTCAACTTTTCACCTCATCCCAATTTTTTACCGCACCTTTGATTTGGACAATAACCAACATTCGCTTTACTTGTAAAAAAACTATCTGTTCTTTCATAGCGAATATCTAAGCAATCGCTATGATACCAAGAGCGACAACTAGTACAAAATACGCCAGCTTCGCCAAATACTATGTGATCATTTATTATCTCTTTTTTGCAAACTCCACAATATATTTTATCTTTTTCATCTTTCATAAGTTTAAAGCTCCTTTTTTAATTGATTTATTCTATAATAACATAACAACAACATAAATACAATATAAAATGTTGCGTTTATGTTGTATTTATGTTATACTCTTCTTATTAACTCGAATTCGATATAATTAAATTGGAGGTGCAATATGGAACTATTTACTTTAGAACAAATTAATTTAAATGTCGCCCTTGAAGAAATGATTCTTGATTATAAGAGCGAATTATTTAAAACAGGCAAGAAAAAAAATATCTATGATTATAGAGTCAAATTATATAAAAATAATATAAATAAATTTGAAAAATATAAAACAAATAGTAAATCAAAGGAACTGGAAATTAGAGCCGAATTATATCTTAAAACTTGTGAACAAATGATTGAGAAAAGCAGCAATCATTTAAATGAAATAATAAATGAGATAAGAGAAAAAGAAGAATTTCTAAAATATGAAATATGGAATTTATTATTTGAAGCTATTACTAATGGATTTATTAATGATAATACTATTTTAAAGAAGAATAATTATCTTATTTATACATTGCCTTCAGCAAAAATATATTTTAAAAAAATAGAAATTATAATTGAAGATGAAGAAGAATTATATAATTTTCTATCAAAAGATATTGATTTAAAGAAAGATTATATTGATAAAAATAATAAAATTTTATTTGATTTATTAAAAAATAATTTATCAATCTCAGAAGATGGAACTATTTCAGATATGAATGGAGTTATTTTCTCTGGCTTATCAACAAGTGATCCAGAGGTTAAACTCGAATTAAATCAAAACAAAGATTAAGGAGAATATATCATGAATAAGACTAGTATTCACATTGAACATCAAAAAAAACAAAGAAAAATTTATACTCAGGCTCAAAAAGATCAAATAAGAAACAATTTGGAAAAAATATTGATTTATTATGGTGCTAAAGAAGGGAAATATAATTGGCAATGTATACCTTATAGACATAATAAACCAGACAATGATCTATCAATAAATGGTAACGTTTGTTGTTGTCATTGTGGTATTAAAGGTGATGCATTTAATGTTATAGCTGAATTAGAAGGCTATGATATTAAAAAAGATTTCACTTTAATAATAGAAAAGGGAATTGAAATAGTAGGGTGTCAAAACCCTACTATTAACTATACCTATTCTAAAACTAAAAGAAATAAAAGCAATAAAAACAATGAATCTACTAAAGAAAAAGAATTTAAAAATGTTAATCATAATCTAACTGATATTATACTACAATATTTCTCTTTATCAAAAAAATATTATTATTTTTATAGAAGAAATATTAAAAATGATAAGTTGTTAAAACATTATAAAATAATTTGTGATGATCCAAGAAAAATTTTTCCAAAAGAATTATTACCACAAGTCTATAACTTATGGAGTTATCAAAACATAATTCCCATTTGGGAAAATAAAAGGGTAGTAAATGTCATTCTAAGAAGGGATGACTATTTAAATAAAAAAAATAAAAAGACTTTAAATCTAAAAGGACTTCCTTTAAAAATTTGGAATGCTGGTTATATTAGGCATTCACAGAAGAATGACATATTTTTTATAACAGAGGGCATTTTCGATGCTCTATCTTTTGAATGTATAGATTGTAAAGGAATAGCTTTGAATTCCATAACAATGGTTAATAAATTCTTAGATATTATTAGAGAATTTATTGATCAATTAAAAGAAAATCAAGTTAAGTTTTTCATCTGTTTTGACAACGATCCAAGAAATCCAGAAAAGCCGAATAAAAAAATGCCTTCTGAAATAGCTAGGGAATCGCTTGATGAAGGTTTAAGAATTCTTGGACTAAAAAGTATAATTTTAAAATTAAATAGTTATAAAGATGTAAATGAATTCTATATGAATAATTCATTTACATTCAAAGAAGAAATTTACAAAGCTATAAAATTTATAGAAAGTCGAGATAATTAAATGAAACTATCTAAAACAATTTATTTATTAGAAGATGATAAAAGGTGTTTAGAAATTAATTATAGGAATATAAAAATAAGAATATATGATAATCAAAAATATTTGATAGAGTATATCTTAGATCATGTAACCAATAAGAATAATAATAAAATATATAGTTTTTTATATGACTTTAACGATTTATATAATCTATGTAATAGAAATAATTTTTATATTTATGCTTTTGCATATCAAAACAAAAATTTTATTAAATTAGAAATGTTTGAAAAATGGAAAAGATTAGGAATCATTTTTCAAAATAAAAGAAATATTATATAAAAACGTCAATTAAATACACTTAAAAATAACAAACAAACATGTTTTTTATTCTACGTAGAATAAATATAACATGTTTGTTTTTTTTTGTCATGTAGGATATAATTGAATTAGCCGACGGGCGTAAACGGAATATAAAGTCGACAGACTATAAATCGGAGGAGTTATGATTTTACGAAAATTCAAAAGATTTAAGAAAATATTGTTTACTAGCTTTTTATTTCCAATAGTTCCAATCATAAGCGTAGAAGGTGAAGGAGAAAGCGGAGAAAATTCAGATAATACAGATGGAGAAAATTCAAATGCCGACGAAAATGGCGAAAATAGAGAAGATGGAAATAATACAAGTGGGCAAGTCGTTTTTAAATCACAAGCTGACCTTGATAATCTTTTAAAAAGTAGAATCAATAAAGCTATTAAAAAAACTAGAGAAGAACTTGAAGCTGAAAAGAAAAAAGAAAGTTTAAGTGAAGTTGAAAGACTTAAATTAGAAAAAGAAGAAAGTGAGAAAAAATTGATTGAAGCAACAAACAGATCAAATCAGTTTTTAATTCAATCAAAAGTTGTTAGTATTGCAAGTAAATTAAAAATTATAGATCCCGAAGCTGCTTTTATTTTAATGAACAAAGATGACGTATCTATTGATGACAATGGAAAGGTTATGGGAATCGAAAATTCATTGAAAGCATTAATTAAAGAAAAACCTTATTTATTAGATTCTGGCAATGATAGTAATAATCAAGACCCTCAATCGGGTGGAGATGATCAAAACGCTGGATCAAATAAGCCATCTGGAAACAGTGTAGATATGAATTATTTGATAAGAAGAAAAGCTGGATATGTTGATTAGTTGATTAAGTAGTTTTAGGGATATAAGGAGGAAGTTTCATGGCTACCTATATTCCAAGAGCTGGTGTTGAAGCTCTTATGCCTGAAGATGTACAACGTGAAATAGTTCAAAGTGTTCCCGAAAATTCTGCGGTTATGACATATGCAAGAAGAGGTCCAAATATGTCAAGAGCCCAAAGAAGGATTCCTTGTTTATCAGTTTTACCAACCGCATATTTTTCAAATCCGGGTCCATCAACTAAAACAGAAGATGAGCAATGGAAAAGATTATCTAAATTAATGTGGGAAAATAAATACATTGATGCAGAGGAATTAAACGTCATTGTTCCAATTCCAATGGCAGTTTTAGACGATGCTGACTATGATATTTGGGCAGAAAGTAAACCTAAATTAATAGAAGCTTTCGGAATTGCTTTTGATCAAGCTGTATTCTATGGGATTAATGCTCCCAAAATATGGCCCGATAATATTGTTATGGCTGCTACCGCTGCTGGAAATTTTGTACCTAAAGGAAGTATCATAAATCCAAATACAAATAAAAGCGATATATATGAAGATATAATGGGCGATGGTGGTGTAATAGCAAAAGTTGAAGAAGATGGATTCATGGTTGATGGTCATGTATGCAGTATGACAATGAGATCAAAATTTAGATCATTAAGAGCCACAGATGGAATTCCTATCTTTAAATCTTTAAACAAAGAAGGAGTTCAAGGAAGTAGTACTTATTATCTTGATGGTGAGCCTTGCGTATTTCCTAGAAATGGAGCTATAATTCCAAATAGGTCATTAATGATTTCTGGCGAATGGAAACAATTAATGTATGCAATTAGAAAAGATATCATGTGGACAATTTTGACGGAAGCAGTTATTCAAGACCCTACCACAAAAGAAATCGTATTTAATTTAGCCCAACAAAACATGATTGCGTTAAGAGCGTCTATGAGATTAGGATGGCAAGTACCAAATCCTATAAATCGTCTTAACGAAATTGAAGAAACAAGATATCCATTTTCTGTATATGGTGAAGCCGTAAGTTAAGTTAGGAAGTGATAAAAATTTTTACATCAAATGTTGAATTTATTAAGGAAAGATATTATAAAGGGAAATTATATAAAATAGGTGATGTAGTTAAAATGGATCAAAGTGATGCAACCGCATATTTAAATCAAAATGCAGTAAAATATCATGTTAAAACAGCAACAAAAGTTCCATTAGAAAAGAAATCATACAAAGAATTACAAGATATTTGTAAAAATAATAATCTCCCTGCGGTTGGCAAAAAAGAAGATTTAATTACTTCTTTAAATGAAAAAGGAATTAATTGATGAGGTGATTTAATGCCTTATACTGTAAATAATTATCCTGATAGAATTAAAGCATTACCAGCACAAGCGAAAAAAATTTGGGTAGCTGCTTTTAATAATGCTTTCAAAGAATATAATAGCAATGAAAAAAGAGCTAACCAAACAGCTTGGGCGGCAGTTGAGAAAGCTGGATATAAGAAAGACAATGCTGGACAGTGGAAGAGGTGGGCATAATGGCATATATTACAAGTTCAGAATATGCAACACTAACAGGACGAGATTCGTCCGAAGCAACAACAATAAGAATAAGACTTGCCTCAAAACTGTTAGATGATAGAATAGGAAACTATGGAATTTACAAAAACGGATATAAGATTGATACAAGTAAATCGACTTGGTATGTATCACCTTGTTTGTTATCTGATGATTATAATTATGTTAATGTTTCTAATACGAATTATAAAATAGAAGTTACTATAGGGCAAAAAGAAGCTATACAATTATGGATAGCTTCAATGATAACCGAATTATTTAATAATAATAATACTCCAAATTCACAAGATAACTTAAAACTAGGTCGATTTAGTGTTTCAAAATCAAAAAATTCAACAGGATCAAAACTTCCCGAGTCAATGGGTTATGTTGATTCAATTCTAATTTCGTCTGGAATAATTGAGAAAAGAGTTGGTTTAAAATGAGTATAGCAGCTTTCAATAAAATGATGAATCATTCAATAATTTTAAAAAAAATGCAAAGAAATGCTGCTGGCGATTTTTCAGTTCTTTCAAGTGATGATACCTTAAAGGGATTTGTTCAATATGGTAATAATTTAATAATCAATGAAAAAGGTGAAAAAATCTTATCGACCGCAATTGTATTTTTAAAAGATGATTGTGGAATTGATATAAATTATCCATATTGGCGAATTGATCAAACAAATCCACAAACAAGAGAAAATATGGAAGTATTAAAAATTGATCCTATTGATCATCCATTACAAGCAGGAAAAACACATCATTTTGAAGTTATGGTGAGGTGATATTATGGGTTTAGGTGGTTGGAGTATTTGGAGAGGCAGTGAATTAACAAGAATAATGAATCAGGCAGCAAGAGCGGCAGTTTTTCAAACTTGTGACGCTGTAGTTCAAGCAGGAAAAGGAGAAGTACCATTGGATGAAGGAACACTAAGAAATACAGGAGTAGCAAAAATGTCTCCTGATGGGAAACCTGCTGGCTGTGCTTGTTTTGGCGGTGGTCCTTCTACTGGATATCCTGTAATTCCTTACGCTGTTAGATGGCATGAAAAAAACGCAAATTTCCAACATGGTCGAAAAAGATTCTATTTAAGGGATCCATTCAATCGATTAGCTAAGAATAAACTTTTATCTAATCTTAGAAATGGAATAGGAGGAGCGTTATGATTGCCGATAATTTTATTGAGTGGCTTGAAGAAGAAGGATTCGGAGTTGTTGGAACTAATTTATTTGATAATTTTCAGCCTTTAAGTCCTGATAACTGTGTAACTGCTTTTGATGTTAATGCTCCACAAATTGACGAGTCAAGCAGCTTATCAGTTGATCTATTTGGACTTCAAGTTATTACAAGAAATTCAAGCAAAGCGGCAGCTAAAGAACTTGCTTATAATATTCACAAATACTTTATGGGGTTTGGTGGTACTCCTCTAATATCTGGTGGTCCGATTGTTAGTGCTGTATTTATAGATCAGCCACCAGAAAACCTAGGGAAAGATGAAAAAAATCGAACAGAATACGCAGTTACTTATAATTGCCGAGTACAAAGTACAGGCAATAAGTATAGATTATAAGAAAGGAGGATTTTTATGCTATCAAATAAAGCTTTTAATATTTTTAAGAAAACTTTGAAAACCATTTTATTATCTCCTGTTTTGCCTATTCTAATGGCAAGTCCAGATAATGTAGAAGGTGAAGTAAAGTTCGCTGGAACTGTCATTGAGGTAGATAGTCAAGTTGTAAGCAAAATAACTTCTTTTAATAGAAAAGTTTCGGTTTCTGAACAGGATATTACTGGATCAGAAGATATTGTCCCCGGAACAGATGTTTTACATCAAGTATTTACATCAATTGCAGTTTCGGAAACTGCTGATATTGAAGGAATAACTATTGAATCATCAACAAGTGGATTAGATGATGGACAAAGTGAATTAAAAGATGCAGTTGATCAAGGGAAAATTATAACATTAAAAAGTACTCGTAATACTGGATATGGCTGGTCTTTAAGTGGCTTTTTTACTTCATATGAAGAAGGAGCAGATACAAGCGGAGTTTATACTTATAAGGGTAGTTTTAGAATTAATTCTAAAGTAGAAATAACCCCAGGTAGTTAAGCAATAAAAAGATAAAAGGAGTTTAAAATGTCTAATAATTTAAATAATAATGCCGATAGAATCAAATTTTTAGATGAAAAACAAGAAGAAATTACAGAAAGACAAAGTAATAATCTTGTTTTAGATTTTGATCAAGCATTAAGAGAAGAAAACAAACAAAAAATAGAAATAAAGCTTTTGGGTAAAACTTATTTTTTACCTAAAAAAATGCCTTTTAATTTTTCAACTTTTTTCCTAAGAAATTGTTACAAGAAAATAAAAGGACAATGGACTGTCATTATGGATGATGATAAAATAATGCCTTTTATAGAATTAATGTTTGGGAAAAGATTTATTGAAAATTTAGAAAAGTCTAGAGACAATCGAATATCTATGATGTTTGTTTATGAAAACATAGTTCCCAAAATATTAGACGAATGGGGATATCATATGGATACAAGTAAATCTGGTCATATATCAGAAAAAAAAATCCAAATCCAAAAATAATAATTTGGGCATGGGGAAGCTTAGAAGCTGATTTTAAAAGATTTTATGATTTAGATTTAAATTATATACATAAAAATAATTTAATTACTTGGAGGAAGTTTTTAATACTAGTTAGAGGACTTCCAGAGGATTCAGCATATAATCGTTGGTATAACGATAAAGAAAATAGAAATTTTGTTGAAGCTGAAGAAGTAATTATAAAATAATCGAATAGATTTTATTGGCAAAAAAAAGGAGTTTTTATATGTTTATTGTTGGAAGAGTAACCGCTCCGATAGATGCCGATCTTTCCCCATTCCAGAGCGGCTTGGCAAGTGCTAGAGGAATGGGGTCTGCTTTTGCTGGTCAAATTAGCAATTCATTGAAAAGTGTTTCAAGCTCAATGATGACAGTTGGAAAAAGTCTCACAAAATTTATTACTGTTCCTTTAGCTGCTGGGGTTTTAGCCGCCGCAAAATTCGGCAAAGATTTTGAAAAGGAAATGTCAAAAGTCGTTGGACTTGTTGGCGTATCTCAAAAACAGGTTAATTCATGGAAAAGTGACATATTAAGTATGTCGCCAGAGGTAGCAAAGCCACCGAAAGAACTAGCCGAAGCAATGTTTTTCGTTACAAGTGCTGGATTAAGAGGAGCTGATGCCTTAGATGTTCTTAAAAAGTCTGCGAAAGCAAGTGCCGCAGGATTAGGCGAGACTAAAACCATTGCCGATCTTGTAACATCTGCGGTTAATGCTTATGGAATAGAAAATTTAAGTGCAGGACAAGCAACTGATATTTTAGTCGCTGCGGTTCGTGAAGGTAAAGCAGAGGCGGCAGAACTAGCAGCAACAATGGGAGCAGTGTTACCACTAGCTAGTGAGTTGGGAGTAACATTTGATCAAGTAGCTGCAACACAAGCAGCAATGACAAAAACAGGTACTAACGCAGCCGAGGCAGCGACTCAATTAAAGAGCATTATGGCTGGATTAATTAAACCTAGTAAACAAGCTGAAGAACAACTTCGAGCAATGGGAACTAGTTCTTCAGAAATGAGGAAAAAAATTAAAGAAGAGGGTCTACTTCAAGCCCTTATGGATTTGCGAGAAATGACAAATAAATACGGAGAAGAAGCAATGGCAAGAGTATTCCCAAATATTAGAGCATTAATGGGAGTACTTGACTTAATGGGAAATAATCTTGAAGGCAATAAGAAAACTTTTGATGCTGTTAAAAATTCTACTGGATCACTCGATAAAGCTTTTAAAGCTGCAAGCGAAACGGTAGATTTTAAATGGAATGCTGCTTTATCTGCTTTACAAGCTAATTTAATAAAGTTTTTTGAAGTTATAAAGTCTGTGGCTGTTCCAGTGTTAGAAACGTTGGTTAAAGCTTTTGAATTTGTCGGAAATGCTTTTGCATCTTTAAATCCGTTTCAACAAAAATTAGTCGCTGGATTTGCAGCAATGGCGGCACTAATCGGACCAGTTATTGTGGGTATAGCTACAGCCATTGGCGTTCTAGGTGGTATTATTGGTGGTGTAAGTACAGTAATAGCGGCTTTTACTGCGATCATAAGCACAGTTACAGTGCCAATTCTAGCCGTAATCGGTGTTATTGGTGGACTTGTCACTGCTTTTGTAGGATTAATGTTGAGTTCTGAAAAAGTTCGGGGAGCTATATTTGAAAAATTTAATGGAATTATTTCTAAATTAAGAGAAGCCGCAAAATTCATTCAAGAAAATGCTGATAGTATAAAAGGAGCTCTTATGGGATTAATAAAAGGAATTGCAACTGGTAATTTCGGTGATTTTATAAATAACATGAAAAATTTAGTTCCAAGTGAGACTATGGCAAAAATACATCAAGCTGTTATTAGTTTTGTAGAATTTAGAGATAAAATGATTGAGATCAGGGATAAAATTATTTCATTTAAAGATGGATTTATGAATGCCTTTAATTCAATTAAAACTGTAGTAACTACAGTTATTGGTGGAATTATAGGAGCTGTAAGCGGTTTTGTTAGTGTAATTGCTGCTGGTTTTGCTAATGTTAAAGAAGCAGTTTCCGATTCATTCAAAGAATTCAATGTTAATGCAATCAAAAAAGCTTTTGAAAATATAAAAGCTGTAATAGGTCCAGTTGTTACAATATTTAAAGGGCTAGGAATGGTTATAGGCGGTGCTATAGCCGCAATAATTGGAATAATTGTGGGTCTTTTTAACGGAATCGTCAAGGCGATTGACAATGTTATTGCTGCTATTATGAATGTTATATCTTTTATAGGTGGGGCTTTAGGTGTATTAGTTGGATTGTTTACTGGTAACTGGAAGCTGGTTGATGAAAGTTTTCAAAATATGTGGAATAGTATTCTAGACTTTTTTGGAAATATTGTTGTTGCTATAATTGATTTAGTTTCGGGATTTGTCGAAGGAATAGTTGGTTTTTTTACTGGATTATACGAAACTTTAGTTGGTGGATCAATTGTGCCAGATATGATTAATGGAATAATTGAATGGTTTTTAACTCTTCCGGCAAGAGTTTTAGAAATTATTATTGGATTTGTTACTAAAATTATTGAATTTTTCATAAATTTACAAACTAAGGCTAATTCAATTATAGTAGCTTTAATAAATGCCATTATAGCAGCTTGGAATAACATGAAATCTAATATTTCAAAAATTGTAAGTGCATTAATACAACTTGCAATAAGTCGTTTTAACACATTTAAAAGTAATGTATCAACAATTTTTAATGCAGTAAGAAACGTATTTAGTTCAATTTGGAATAGTATAAAATCTAAAGTTTCAAGTATTGTAAGCTCATTAATTAGTTCAGTTAAAAGCAAAATTAGCAGTTTAAGAAGCGGAATTTCAAGTCTTTTAAATAGTATAAAAAATACTTTTAGTTCGGCTTGGAACAGCATAAAATCAAAGGCAATAAGCACTATTTCTAGCATGGTTAGTAATATAAAAAGTAAAATTAAAGGTATTGCTTCATCTGCTTATTCCTCAGGAATGGCAATCGTTAATGGAATTAAAAACGGTATTAATGCGGCAGCTGGTGCAGCGGTTGGAGCGTTAAAAAGCTTAGTTAAAAGATTAAGAGATTTATTACCATTTTCACCAGCAAAAGAAGGACCGCTTAGAGATTTAGATAAATTAAACTTTGCAGGGCCAATTAAAAAAAGTCTTGCAAAAGCTAATTTAGCTGTCGGAGATTTTTTTCTAAAAGATTTAATGTTAAATAATAAGTCAATTGCTCCACAAACTTCGAACACAAATAATAATCAAGGTATTTCTTTTAATGGAGATTTTAATTTTAATGGAATCAAAGATATGAATGATTTCATGCGACATATGAAAGATGTCTTAAGAAGATATGGAGGTAAATTCTAATGTCATTTGTTTTAAAGATTGATAATCAATTTTTGCCTTCAGGAGTAAAAGTTGAAAGTAAAAGTCTAAATATTAGTTATGATGAAACTGGTACTCGTGGGGTACTCAGTTTCAATCTAATTGATGAAAATCTAACAGGTAATTTATTTTATTTTCAATCTGTTTGCGGAAAAGATGTAAAAGTATGGGAAAATGGAACATTAATTTATGGTGGTAAAATTGATACGCCAGACATTGAAAAAATTAATCAAAAACCAACAACAATTCAATCAATTACTTGTGTAGACTATAACGAGATTTGCGATAGAAGGCTTGTTAATGAATCATATCCCAAATTAAAAATTTCAGATTTAATAAAAGATGTAATTGATAATTACTTGGCAGATGATGGGATATGGTATGATGATGATTCTATTGATGAAACATTAAACGAAATATCGGTTAATTGCCCTTATGTTTATTGCTCTACTTTGTTCAATGAGCTTGTAGAGCTTATAGGCTGGCAATGGTATATTGATGCAAATAAAAAGTTTTACCTTGATGATAGAACAATTAATATAGGACCAGAAATTAGAGAAAATACGAATTATTTATGGAGAAGTTTAAAAATTGGGCAAGATATTTCAGAGTTAAGAAATAAGCAAATTCTAAAGAGCGTAAAAGCCGTAACAGATGAATTAACCGAGGTAGCAAACCCAAACCCAGACGATAATAGAAGTTACTATGTAAGATTTAAATTAAATAATAAACCTAAAATATATATTACTATAGAAAGATATAAAAATAATCCACGAGATGAAGATTTAGTCGATCCTAGATATGTCGGAATTAATGGATTGGATTCTGACATGTATTGGTATTGGTCAAAAGCTGAGAATACAATTACACAAGATCAGGATCAAGAAGCTCTTACAACTGGACAATTTTTAGTCCTGAAATATTTTGGACAATACTCAATTGATGTGGTTAAAGATGATGAAGATTCTATAAATGAAAGAAAGACAATCGAAGGTGGTTCAGGATTGTACGAAGATGTAGAAAGTGGAGCAAGTATTGAAGGAATAGTTATTGCAGAGGAAAAAGCACAAGCATTATTAGATAGATATTCAAGCGTAGCAAATAAAATAATGTTGGCTTCATATAATCACAATTGGAAAAATGGTCAAATTTGCGATACAATTTTTCCAAACTTCGGCATTAACTCTTTGACTTCAGAAGGTGGAGGATATTTAGTAAGAAACTTAAAAATTGAAGATGTTGGAAATAACTTGCCTCTTCTAAAAAGTGCTACATTTGTAGATGGTACTCAAATTGGTGGATTCGTTAATTTTTTCAAAGAGTGGATGGCAAAAACTAAAGAATTCACTTTAAGAGAGGATGCACTCGTTGAAAAAGCCTATAATATAAATGAGGAACAAGACTGGAATGGAACCGTTGTTATTACTAAACTTGATTGTTTATACCCTGAAGATGATCCCGGTGGACTATATCCATCAAATTTATTATTTCCGGGAACTATTGACACCACTAGAACTGAATATGATTAGATTAGAGGTGATTTTATGATTAAAATAAAAGAAAAACATGGCTGGATAGGAAAGATTAGATTAATAAAAAAAGATATAGGAACTAATAAAATTATAACAAATAGAATTATCTTTAATCGATTGATGAATAGTGCTTTAGACGAAGTAATAAAAACTCTTTATGGTGATGGAGAGACTGACTTATTGTTAAGGCATGTTGCAATTGGTGATGATAATACCGCAAATTTAGATACTATGACAAAATTAGTTAATGAAATTTATAGAGTTCCAATTATATCAAAAATAAAGACAGGAACTGGAATTATAACATCTACAGCAATATTACTTGACACTGAGCCTACAGACTTGAGCGGAATTGTAACAATTAAAGAAATTGGTTTTTTCTGTGGCAGTCAATCCATAAATTGGACAGAGGGTAGTGGAAAAGATACAGGATTAATGATTAGTCGAATAGTCTTAGACCCTGTCGAATCTAAAACAGCAACCGAACAAATAAATTTTGTTCGTGAAGATGAATTTACAAGGGGGTAGGAATAATATGATCTTTCAAATGGATGCTCAGATAGATAAAAATAAAATAAATGATCCTAAATATGTTGAAGAATTTTATAAAAATTTTTGCAAAAATTATATTGATCAGATAAAAGATAAACTTAATTTCTATGTTGAATTATTAGAAATTGATAATCCAAAATTAAAAAAAGAAGATCAATTAAAAGAAGATTCAAAAGAACCTAAAAAAATAACTATAATTAGATACAAGATGGAAATGGTTAATCCATTAGTTAAAAAAAATGCAATAGAAAAGACTAAAAAGCCAACAAGCTCTCATAAAAATGCAAATACAAGAAAAGAAGCAATAGAAATAAAAAATAATAGGAAGGAGCATTAATATGACTGCTTTTAATGATTTTTCAGAAATAACTTTTATTGATGGAGCATCGCCGCCAATCAATGCAGCTAATTTAAATGCTCTAGAAGGGGTTGTAAATTTAGCTGACAAGGAATTGGCTAGAAGTGCAAGTTTTAAATTAAAAGAATATTTAAAATATTTTAGACAAAGAAATACAAAAGATATTGATACTTTTCAATCTAATTATTCAGATTATATAAATAATGATCCAACTGGAACATTATCGAATGATTCAGTATATGGTGGTAATGCTTTTTTGGGTGAACGAGGATTAAAATCTTTAATTCCAATAGCAACTGCGGATTATTTCGATTTTGCCCATAATATTGCTTCACTTAATTTAACAGAGTTTTTGGATGAAAGTGCATCAAGTACAGATGATTTTATTTTTATAATGTTCTATATATCAGACATAGCAGCATATTCAGGAGGATATTTATATCTTAATATCGGTGATACTTCAATTTCTAGCACTTATGAATATGATTTCGAAGTAGATGCATGGGGATTTGATACTGGATGGAATGTTGCATGGGCGCCAAAATCTGGCTTTTATGTTTGGAGTGGTTCGCCAAATTGGAATAATATAGATTTTTGGCAAATACAAATGGATTATAATGCTGGTTATCAAAATGAATATATCGTTTTGCAGTATATGCAAATGGTTAGACATGATCCAGATGATTCAGATTATTTTAATCCATTTCAAAAATATTTTGGAGTAGCTTCAGGCTGGGAAAATCAATTTTCACAATCATTTCCAGTATGGACGGTAGTTGATGACGTTGGTCAACAAGTACAGAAGTTAGGAATTATAAAATTAAATCCTGATAACTTTGAAACGCCATTTACTCCGGGCTATTATAAAAATGGAATGTTGATTTATGAAAATGTTAATTGTTTTGTCGCTAAGTTTGAATGGACTTGCAAGCTACAAGATGGATTACCAAGCATGACATTTTATATTGATTCAACACACTATGCCGAAGTGTATGCTAGTACAAGCGAATTAGTTTTATCGGTAGCAAATGGAGGAGCGGCAGTTAATACGACATATCCTTTTGATACAATTATTGAATTTAACAATAAAATCATTATATTTTTTGAAAAATACAATGATAGCATAAGAGTATTAGGTTATAAAAACGGTGAAAATTTAGCAATTTGCGAATATGAAACGACATTTACAAGCCCTGGGGATATATATCTTGGTGTTGCTGAAACAGCTTTTGGACTTTTAGTTGACTTTGCTATTTCTAACAGTATGAATCAATTACATTTAGTAAATGAAACAAAACCAACTATTATAAAAAAAGTTTCTAATCAAACGCTATCAAGCAATACAACATTGCAAAATGATGAGTATTTATGGGCATATTTAAGAGCCGATCAAGTATATGAAGTATATTTACACTTATCGGCAAGATGTTTAAGTACAGCTCCAGACATAAAGCTGGCATGGCAACTTATAAATACAGCGTTATTGTCGTATAGAGGCAATTTAGGACCTGCTCAGTCTAATACAAGTTCAAAAGATACGAACATGAAGTCTGCATTATATCATGATGCGGATGCGGCTGCATATGGTTTGTCGGCTTCTGGATCACAACCAACTTTTATTGAAGAAAGATTTTTAGTAAGAGCAAGTCCAACAGGTGGATTAATTAGGTTACAATGGGCACAATATACAAGCGACGCAAGCACAATAACTGTGTTTGCTAGTGGATCATATATAAAATTAACGCCCGTAGACGTAAGCACTTCATAAAAAAAATAAAATATAGAGGGTAAACAAAATGCGACAAGACGAATTATTACTTAAGGTAATTGATATTCTTGAAAAAGTAGATATGAAAATTGAAAATAATAATACTCAATTAATAAAACATATTTCTGAAAAGACAGATAAAATTGAGATTCAAATATCAAATTTTGTTACTAAAGAAGATTGTAATATAAAATCTAAAGAAAATATTAGTATTAGAAAGTTTACCGCTTTAGGAATAATGTTTGGAGCAATAGGCGGTAGTTTAATTGGTTTAATTGATAAACTGAAAAAATTGATCGAAGTTATATTGAAAGGATGATTATATGAAAGTCTTAAAAAATATTTTGAAAAATAAAAAATTTATAGCTTCCTTAGTTACCTTAATTATTCTTATTTTAAATGAAAGCAATGTAATAAAAATTAATAATGATAATATAGATAATATTGTTAGCATAGTGTTATCATTAATCGCATCTGGTGGCTTTTTATTAACTGATTTCAAAGAAAAAAAAGTATGATATAAAAAAACGAGGAATAATTATTCCTCGTTTTAATATTTATTTTATTTTTTCTTATATAATTTATTTAAGTAATTTTCTTCATACTGTTTAAGTATCCAACAAAGTTTACCAAAATCAACATTTGTTGATTCTTTATAATCTTTTCCAGTAAACCAGCCATTATCATATGCAATTTTTAAAATACCATCATATTTTTTTATATCATCTTTAGCATCATTTTTTGATTTATAAGTATAACCATAATACTTATAAATAGCTTTGGCTGTTCCTAATGCAAATTTAGATATATTAGCAAGAAAGAAATTTACATCATTTATATTATCGTGAAATATAAACTCACATAATACTGTAATGGCTGTTGTAGCTCTTAATTCATAAAAACCATTACTATATACTGTATTGTCTTTCTTAACTCCACGATCAGATGTCGGTGTAATTGGGGAAATTTCATTATACCAGAGTGTAGCGGCTTTTTTGCCTTTATTAGTTGTGTTCAAATAACTGTAATATACTTCACAACCACGACTGCCACCAGCGTTGGTATGAAATGCCCAGTGTGTATCTGGAGCAAAATTATTTGAAGCTCTTACAATATCTGATAAAGACGAGTTTTTATTACTATTCTTCTTAATATTAAATTTATTACCTTCATTTCCATTTTTAATTAACTGTTCGGTTAAATCACGAAGAACAAACATTCTTTGTTCTTCTGTTCCGTAACTGCCAACACCTTTGTTATTTTCTTGAGTTGATGCAGATAAATAAATTTTATGTTCCATTTTTCATTTCTCCATTTCATTATTTTTTTTCAATTAAATTAAGATAACTTTCTAGTCTTAATTTAATTTTTTGCATTGTTTCTGAAATTATCTCCATTTCTTCAGACATTTTTTTTTGATTATGCTTAAATAGATGAATTGTTTCGTTCATGAATTTATAAGCTTCATCCATATCTTTTACTAAGGACTTAGTCTTATTCCTAAATTTATCAATTTCAAATATTGCTTTTAAAAATTTAGAAACAACAAATAAAAAAGATGAAATTAATAATACTATGTATATTGGAATAACTAAGGAATTTAAAATATTAAATAGACTATCATTTATTTTTATTATTAACAATTTTTAGAAATTCTCCTTTCTCATAATTTTTTATATATAATTCTATAGCTTTTTTTACTTCATTTTTTATTTTAAGCTTATTCCTAGTGCAAATAAGTTTAAATTCAATATATAAATCATCTTCAATTTGCACATTTAGCGAAGTTGTTTCTTTTTCTTTTGTCAAGAAGATCACCTCCACCGTAATTATAAAGATATTTTACATATTAGTCAAATAAAACTATTAAACTATTTTACTAAAATGTATATACATTTTTATATTTTTATTATATAATAGAGTTAAATAAAGGCTTGAAGGGAGAAAGAATATGAATAATATAATTAAAGGTTGTAATGTAACTTATGAAAGTGAGAACGGCAATGTCCAATTAAGTTTGGACATAGTAAGAAATGTAATTGCTAAAGGAAAAGATTTTACTGAAATGGAAATATATTCATTCATTAAATTGTGCCAATATCAAAGGTTAAATCCATTTTTAGGAGAAGCCCATTTGATCAAATTTGGTGATAATGTTCAAATGGTTGTTGGCATTGATGTTTTTACTAACAGACTTGACGAACATCCTCTATGCGAAGGATGGAAGGCAGGACTAATTTTGTTGAAAGATAATAATGTGACTGAAAGAACAGGAACATTTTATCTTAAAAATCATGGCGAACAGATAGTTGGGGCATGGTTCAAGGCACAACGTAGCGATTGGAAGACAGAATTTGAATGGAGTGTTACTTTTTCTGAGTTTTATAAAGAATATTATGATAAAAAATCACAAAAAACAAAACCCTTGAAAAACTGGGCAGAAATGCCAGCAACCATGATTGTAAAATGTGCAATTGCCTCTGGTGCAAGAAAATTATTTACAAAAGATTTCAAAGGAGTGTATAGCTCCGAAGAAATTGGCGTTGACGTTAATCAGGACAATATTATTGATGTTCCTTTAGATGATAAAAACAAAAAAGATCCAACCCCTTTATTTGCTGATAAAAATGATATAGATCAATTTTATCAAGCAATGGACCCTAATAACAATAATTTATCTTCTGAAGAAGAATATAAAATTATTGAATATGTTATAAACGCATTGATTAAAAGAGGTCAATTAAAAGAAAACACTACAATATCAAATATACCTAAAAATATGGTTGATACTATTATTTTAGGTATAAAACAAACTATTCAACTTAAATTAAAAAAGAAAGAAGAAAATAATAATAATAATAAAGATGAAAAAATTATTGAAATGCAATATACAGAAGTAAAAGAAGATAGTCAAAAAACTAATCAAAATAGCTCAGAAACTAAAAAGACTGATAAAAAAGACAATGATAATAAAAAAGAAGTTAATAAAACACAAAAAACTAATGAAAAAAAGCAGGAAAAGAAGGAGGAAAAAACTAATGAAAAAGATAAAACGAAAAAATAGTATTCAAAAAAGAATACGGAAAGTCGGGAATAGTTTTGTTGTTACTATTCCCATACATCTTATTAAAAAAATGAATCTATCTGAAAATGATA
>Ga0307423_1000066_pt1 | contig 57701 bp, 56 predicted proteins | sample SalMarWE160310MG_FD_202154 | JGI IMG/M metagenome (GOLD analysis project Ga0307423, IMG submission 202154) | Salt marsh sediment microbial communities from the Plum Island Ecosystem LTER, Massachusetts, United States - WE1603-10 | ecosystem: Environmental > Aquatic > Marine > Intertidal zone >...
ACGTTCTGTTGCAGATAAAAATGGAGGGGCTCATATAGATGATAAGGACTCGCCCATTTTAAGGATTATGAGGAAAGGCAATCCTACAAGACTCGGATCGAACGTCCTGTTTATCATTGCACTTGCTCATTTTAGTCTTGACTTTGCCAGGCAAATTGTTCCGATTTGGATGCGCAATGGTAGCATAAGGGTTTAACATCGGTGCCCCAGTGGAAGACGCAAAAAATCTGTGTGCGCCCCGAACAGCAACCCCCTTGCGGCTATAATCACAAGACGAGGCAAGGTCGGGATATTGTCATATGTTCATGGGGATCGAGGTACCAAAAAACGCCATGCTTCGCACGCCTAATCTTGAGGTCCCATCGATAGTCCACCATTCGCTTTGTTATCTTGCAATGTCGGTAAGTTGTGTTGTTATTTGCCTAAGGACAAAACATGAGAATACATGAATCAATGCCTCCAGAAAGTGTCCAAGATTCTCTAATCGATGTAGTTAAGCTGACCAAGAAGTTCGACGATGTCACAGCCGTTAATGAGATATCATTCAGTCTGCATCAGGGGGAGCTTTTCGGCTTTCTTGGTCCAAATGGAGCTGGCAAAACGACTACTATCAACATGCTCACGGGTCTGTCCAGGCCAGATTCGGGAACAATTCGAGTAGCTGGTCAGGATTGTACCGAGAATCCTAAAGCAGCCCAACATCTCATTGGTATTGTCCCCGATGAGAGCAACCTTTATCCCGAACTATCGGGCTTTGATAATCTTTGTTTCTGCGCGTCATTATACGGCCTACGCAAGAACGAACGCCAAGAGCGAGCAAGAGAATTGCTGGAAACATTCGGGCTAAAGGAAGCAGGAGGCCGGAAGTTCGCCGGTTACTCCAAAGGCATGAAACGAAAACTTACTATTGCAGCTGGCATTATTCATCGCCCACAGATTCTGTTCCTTGATGAACCAACCACTGGCATCGATGTTGCCAGTGCCCGCCAGATCAGACAGCTTATCGCTGATCTTCACTCTGATGGAACGACAATCTTTCTTACCACACACTACATCGAAGAGGCTGAAAGGCTTTGTGAACGTATTGCTTTCATCGTCAAAGGCCAAATAGTAAGAACAGACTCGGTCAAGAATCTTCTGCAACCGCTGTTAGGCAGGCAAGTGATGTTGATTTCTGTTTCGAGCGTAGCGAACGATCTCTCCGGAAAACTTGCCACCGCTTTTCGTAATTATGAGTTTCAGTCCATTTCACCAGAGCAGGTTCATATCGAGTCCGTTGAACCAATAAGCCTTGGCCCACTCGTGCGTTTTATTGAGGAGCAGAAAATTCAAGTTAAAGAAGCCCGACGTATAGGCCCATCACTCGAAGATGTATTTGTAGGTGTGACCGGCATTGAGGCCAACGTTTTGAAAAAAGAAGCTGAGAAAAAAGGCGGTTCAGCATGAAAAAATGGGTTGCTTTCTGGAATATTCTATTGAAGGACATGCGTGCCTATTATCTCAAGCCGCCAAATATTAGCTGGGGGTTGATTTTTCCCGTAGCTTGGACAGGCATGTTCTTTATAAAGTCGGGTAGCGGTTTGGAACAAATTCCGGCGCTGCTTCCGGGCGTGATCGCAATTTCTGTGCTATTTGGCACAACCTCAATGCTTGCAGTAACAATTACGTTTGAAAAAAAGAATCGGTCGTTTGACAGATTGCTGCTTGCTCCTATTTCATTGAACCTTCTTATGTTGGCTAAGACAGCCGGAGCAATTCTTTTCGGTTCAGCCAACGCTATTGTTCCTATTGCTCTTGCATTATTCTTAACCGATCTCTCTGCAATTTCATGGGTAACAGTGTTGCCTGCTATCATATTGATTGCGATTGTTTCAACATTTCTTGGGCTTTTTATAGCGGTATCTGTCAGCGAGGTATTTGAAGCTCAGACTTTTTCAAACTTCTTCCGCTTTCCAATGATTTTCCTTTGTGGTCTATTTTTCCCAATTGATTCTCTTCCGGCAGTTCTGCGTCCTTTGTCTTACATATTACCCTTAACATATGGCGTTGACATTCTTCGCAAAGCAATAAATAGAACGAATGTAATGGCCCTTGGGTTAGACTTCTTTATCATCACATGTTTCTGTGCAATCCTATTTTTTATTAGCCTGAGGAACATTAACAGGAAATGGATTACATAAATCATGGCGTAACAAGGCGCTTCACCGGATGGCTTTTCCGCTGCTCTCCATTACCGCCGGTGAGCTTGGTCGTTATTGCGGCTATAATCACAAATCACTTCAAAGTCAGCATATTGTCATAAAACAGGGCCTTGAAACTTTCCTCCGATATGCTCCGACTTCGAGTCACATCTTCAATTTCAGGGATTCCCTCAAATTGAGGCTTCCCAGATCAAGATTTCAAGAAACCATTTTGAAACCTCGCAGATTCACGATTCGCCAATACGCTATCGCAACTCGGACGAAGTTCAGTGTCATAAGAGACCGAAAATCGAGGAGCCGAAAACTGCCGCGGTTTGACTGCAAAATCAAGAAAACAAAGGGCAACCATCCCCCTTCGCTAAAGCTACGGCGCGACAAGCTGGGGGGTTGCCCCTACAAATGAGAAACGATTGACGTTGTCCGACGTCGTTCATCAAATCTTGGACAACAAAATTGTATTCGCTGACCCCGCCGCCACCCTCGCTGGTGCTCAGGCGGCGAGGGCGGGCAGGCTCAAAGCCATGCCTTGCAAGGCCCTATCGGAGTATGAGCACGGAGGACCCACTCGCCCGGATAAGACGGTTCACTTTGGTCCGAGGAAAGACTCTCCCAAGGATTGATTTTTTGCCCATCCACAGGGCCACGAGTCCCTGACGGGCTTCTTCAGAAACAAATGCCTCCAGCGAGGACAGGGGGACGACTTTTATGTAAGGATTGATTTGTCGATCGCGGTAGTATTTCAAGATACTGTCCATCTTCCTGGTAACGTCGATTTTGAGCCCGCGCCCATCGCCTTCGGTGATCGCGACGATCTCCAGATCGGCCTGATGAAGGGTAACCATCTGATTGATCATCTCCAGCGATTCCTGGCTTGTGGTGTTCTGGTCCAGGCAGCAAACGATTTTGTTGCCTGCTTTCTTCTCCTTGACTACGAGCACCGAACAAGCGGCATCGTTGGCGACCTTCTGCGGGACCCTGGCGCCCTTGTCCCAGGCGCACATCTGCGCCGCGCTGCACCCGAGCACGATCAGATCGGCTTCTTCTTCCTGGGATTCCGCCAGAATTTGTTTGACCGGCGCGCCCAGCCTCATTCGGGTCTTGAGTTCCTTCCTGGCACCGCGACACACACGAAGCTGTTCCCACACGCCTTTTCTGACCTCAATCAATTCGTATCCAAATTCCTGGCTGACGTAAGGGGAATCCTCCTTTCCGAAATGGGCCAGGAAGCTTTCGCGGTAGTTGTTGAGCGCTTCGGTCAAGGGATGGTCGCGGGTCCAGCGCGCTGACGGGCTATCCGTCCTTGCCGAAAGCCCCAGCAGCGTTACGTTTGCCAGCGTGTTTCTGGCCAGTCTCGCGACTTCGTCCACCGCATAAGCACTGTAAGCATTTTGATCTACTGCAACAAGGATTCTCATGGAAACCTCCCTGGGTCTTAAAGGTATTTACGGCGCGCACAGAAGAAGGGGAGACGGAATGCGATAGAGCAAATCCCCCAGAGGACTCTTCTTGTGCGTGACATGGTGCATAGAGGACACCGCAAGGCCATAGTCCTTAAAGAGTTCGTCCAATCTTTCCGGGGTGCCCTGGATTACACGAGATGATTTCGGACTTTGGCCGCCATCGGCAAGCAACTTGCCTGCGTGAGACAGCACTGCATCCGAGTTAGTGTCTTCCTGGCGCGTTGTCCCGCCGTCGTCCTGAAATCTGAAGTAAAGCAGGTCGAGATCAATCGCCGCGTCTTTAAAAATTTTGAGAAATGTTCTGACAGCGGATGAAGGATCCACGGTGGAATCCAGGACAAGAACGATTCTGCTCAGATCCAAAAGGTTCTTGACCAAAATGACCGGACAGGACGCATTGCGGTAAAGTCGAGATCGGATTTTCTTGTAGAAATTGGTCGAAGAATACGTGTAGAGCATCCCTTCAATGAAAAGGTCATACGGTTCCCGCTCGAGCTCTCGGAGGATCTCTTCATCGCGGTCTCCCAGAACCATCTTCGTGGCAGGCAAGCGGGGACACGAAGACCTTTCGGCCTGGATGAGCTGAGCAATCTCCTCCTCTCCGGTTGTCAGCAATGCTTTTTCCCAAGTTCGGCGCACCCATCCCGTTCCCGGAGAATGTCGTTCGGCGTCTGCGTCTTCCACATGGATCGTCTGCAACGCCATCTTTACGATGTTCGCCATCTGGCAGGCGTACCTGAGCGCGATACTGGATGCCAGATCGGTGTCCAAAGCAACGAGTGTCGTAAGCATGATTACCTCCTTTGATCGCCGGATCCAGCTCCGGCATATAGGCAAGGCCCGAACCGCGTCACAGCAGCTCGCCCTGTAAGATCTTTGCTTCAGCCTTCTTGACGATTTCTTGGATCTCGGCCAGCTTGAAGGGCTTTGCGAGGAAATCGAACACGCCCTTTTGGAAAGATTCCTTCGCCGTCTCCATAGTCGCAAAGCCGGTGATGACGATGACCTCGGTTTTCGGCGAACCCTGCTTCACCATGGTGAGAAATTGCATGCCGTCGAGCCCCTGCATCTTCAGATCGGTAATGACGATGTCGAAATCTTTGTCCATGATTCTTGCCATTGCCTCTGAGCTTCGAGAAAACACCTCCACCTCATAGCCGGCTTTTTCCAGCGCCGGCCTCAGGCGCTTGAGGACGATCGTTTCATCGTCCAGGACAAGGATTGTTGTCTTTCTTTTTTCGTCCATGATTCCTCCTTAGAGCCCACGTGAATCATGATGGGCATTCTTGAATCCGTTGAATTCTTCTATAGATCTCTTCATTTCTTGTTCGCTGAGCATTTTTATGTCCAGTTGGCGGGAGTAAGCGACCAGGAGTCCCAGCAGACGCATGGTCCGTTTCATCCCTTCGATGTCCAGTTTCTTGATCCGTGCCACCACAAGATCGCCCCGCACATCGGTACGAAAGTCGTTTCCTGCAAGGATATCGGCCAGTAGCATAGCCCTGCGCGACCTGCGGGTGATATCGGTCACGCCTCCGAGGAATCGAAAATATGCGTAATTATCATTGGTGTTTTCGCTGGCATAGGCATCAATCATATTAAAATGGTAGCCGAGGTGAAGACTGATGTTGGCGTATTCCTTCGAAACGACCGCAAGGTTCTGCCCCACGAATTTTGGGCTGGCGACCTTCAAGGAAAAGGTTCGAGTCAGACTTGACATGAAGCCCCCGAAATCTATAGAAATGGGTTCCGTATTCCAGGCCCCCGGCACTGCCAGGCCTTCCAGAAAAGCGCGCATGGGCACTGAGACAACCTCTTTCTGCTCAACGGTGTCGTCGTCTGCCGACGGCGCGAGGCCGCCGCCGATATCAATCAAAACCAGCGCCAACGGCACATTGAACTTCAGCTTTCTGCCGCCCGTCAGCGACCTTCTCTGATTGGCGTATTCCATGTGGATCAACTGCTGAACGGCCTTTTCGTGAACGAAGCGGGTGATGTCGTGAAAGGTCCTACACGCTGACGGAACAAAGTCTTTGTCGGACGGATCCAGGAAATTCAATGGCGCTATTCTTTTGAGAACCCGGCGCAAGAGTCGGTATTCATACGTTTCTTCGAACGCTTCTTCTGCAAATTCGAAATAGCAAAGTGCTTTGACCACCCCCGCGTAGACCACGTTCTGTCTGGCGTCGACGGTAACCTCCTGACCCGAATGCAACCGCCGCGTAGCAACGCCCGTATTGATGATGGCGGGGACGTGGAATTCCCGGCAAATGGTGGCCATGTGACCCGTTGCCGAGCCGATGTCGGTGATGACGGCGTTCGCTTTTCTGATCACCTTGGCAAGCCGGGGCGAGGTGTATCTGCATACCAGAATGGCCCCTTGGGGAAAGGCATCCAGTTCCTCCTCGCTTTTGACCAGGAAGACCTTGCCCGCGCCGATACCTTCCTGGGCCACCGTGCCCTGGTTCTCGAAAATGATGGGATAGCTCTTCAGTATCGAAGAGATGTCACAGAGCATCTCAGCGACCTGAGCCTTGATATTGAGCGGCCTGGCCTGAAGCACAAAGAGTCGGCCTTCCGGGTCCAGGGCCCACTCGATGTCCTGGGGCTTCTTGAAGTGCCTCTCGATGAGCAGGCCGGCTTCAGCGATGCCTCCGATCTGGTCTTCCGTCAGGGCGCTCTTGGCCCGGAGATCCGCCTCTACGGCACGGAACCGTGTGCCTCCGCCCGTTTTGGGCGAGAGCTGTTTTTCCTTGCGCACGATGTCCATCGCCGACACCGGATGGGGTGGTTTTCGCTCTACGGCATACTGATCGGCCTTGACTTCCCCTGCTACGACCGGAGCCCCCAGCCCCCAAGTTGCCGTCAACACCATGACCTCACGCTCGGGCGACCGGGGATCGAGTGTGTAAAGGACTCCGCTGACTTTCGCATCGATCATCAGCTGACAGCCCATCGCCATCGCGACTTCGTTTTCTGCAAAGCCTTTCTGCCTTCGGTATTCCAGGGCCAAGCCGGAATAGGTGCCGGCAAGGATCGCCTTGTAACCGTCCAGGACGCGTTCTCGCGGTTCATTGAGGAGGCTCAGGTATTGGCCCGCGAAGCTCATTTCAGTGTCTTCACCCGTGGCACTGCTTCGAAGGGCCAAACAACCCTCCTTGTCCTCGGCCTCAAGATAGAGGGCGGCCACGGCGTTTTCCACGGCCTTGGCCAATGCTGGAGGGACGGCGCCCGCCATAATCAGGTCTCCGATCTTCGCGCCCGCGCCTTCGCTTGACAGGTCGCCCTTTTGCCACGTGGCGATTGTTTCGAAGATCTTTTCCTGCAATCCATTATATTCCAGAAAAGACTGGAAGGACCGGGTCGTGATGGCAAACCCTTCCGGAACGGCCAGTCCAAGCAGGTTCTTGATCTCCGCCAGATTGGCGTTCTTCGCGCCCACGACGTCGCCGAAATCCCTGGAGATGAATTCGTAGGGCATCGTATAGTCGGTTTTGGGGATGACGAGCTTTCCGGCCAGTTCCTCTTCTATCTCGTGATTGATGTCTCTGAACACGTCATAGAGGCCGAGGTATTTTCGCGGTGCCATGGCGTCCAGATTGTAGATAAGCTGTTTCACCAGATCAGATAGTTGATCGCACGCTGTGTGGATGTAATGTTGGTCGAAGACGTAATTGCCCCCGAGCTTGGTGCCCATATTCGCAATCAGGTCGAGAACCTGGTTGTTCAGGGCAAGGACTTTTTGAAACCGGCCAAAGAGGGTGCTGAACGGCATCGGTTGTGGGGCCTTGTTTCCGTGTGTGAGAGTCTTTTTAACCCAACGCAAAAACGAGCTCACGGCTCACCACTATTGGCGGCGATACGGTCCTAATGGGCGCCTTGCTGCTCGCCGAAGAAAAAATCCATGAGGAGACCGGCGCCGATGGCCACAAGGACGGCCAGCAATCCGTAAAGACCGCCGTGCTTAGAAGACAGGGAGGACAGGAACGCGGGCACTCCCACCTCCTCGACCTCAATGTGTTCGGTGGCGGCGCCCGCAACCTGACCCCCGTTGAGTGCCAACACCTTGACTTCGTATTCACCAGGAGACACGCGGGCGGGAATGTGGACGTCCGTCTCAAAAGATCTCATCCCGTTTTCCGCCGAACCGTAGTGTACCGTCCCATCGTGGACAGCATAGAGCCCCTCGCTCTCTTTCAGTTTCAGGAATTCCCGTGACAAGACATCCTTATCGCCTAGGTTCGGCGTGATCTCCCATTGCGCTTTCAGCCAATCAAATCCAACGCCCAGCCTTTGCCCTTCGCCGGAAACGGAGTCCCCGGATTGTTCGAGCGTCTTGGTGGCATTCACGATATAGAGTGTCGGGACATGATGAAAGGTCACATTACCAAGATTCATCCACAGAATGCCGAAAGCGCGTCCCTTTGTCTTCAGCGGCAAATCCTGCAACCCTCCGGTCACGATCACCACAGCCTCACTGGCGGCGGGGATCATTCCTGAGACAGCCACATGGGCGCCGCTGAAAAGGCCGCCGATCGTGATTTCGTTCGGCCGCGCGTTCACCGTGACGCGCGCGGCGCAAATGGCGGGTCGAGGACACAACGCCATTGCAGCTACCGAGAAGACCAGCCGGACAACGAGTCTTTTAAACAATTTAGTGCCCTCCTGTGTACGCTAGCAGAACGTTTGGGGGAAGCAACAAATCCAGCAACATTTTGACCATAACGACCAGGACAAGCGAAGCCAACAGGATCTTCAATTGGTCGCCCTTGAGTTTTTTGCTCAGTTTTGCACCGAATTGGGCACCAAGCGTTGACCCCAGGAGCAAAATGACCGCGAGAATAAAATCAACCGTATGGTTAGTATACGCCTGCATGATCGTCACGTCAATGCAGGTGAATAGGATCTGGAAAAGACTGGTTCCGACCACAACATGCATGGGCATTCTCAAAAGGTAAACCATAACGGGAACCATAATGAAGCCGCCGCCCACGCCCATGATCGCTGCCAGAACGCCCACGAAACCGCCCAGCACCAGCGGCATAAGGATGGACAACCGGATACCGGACTTTTCGAAATTGGTCTGCCAGGGGAGCCTCTTCACCAGCTTGGCGTAACTCGATTCCTTCTTGGACACCCGATGGGTGGCTTCCTTTTTCCTGAGGGCTTGCAGGCTTTCAACGAACATGTACACGCCAACAAATCCGAGCATCAGGACGTAGGTGATCTGGATCAGGAAGTCTGCATTGCCGGCCTGACGTAAGATCTTGATCAGCTGAACCCCCAGGGTGCCCCCAATGACCCCGCCGATCAACAAGAGGATGCCCATTTTGAAGTCAACATTACCCATCTTGTAGTGAGCCAGCGTGCCTGAAGTGGACGCGCCCACGATCTGATTCGAATCGGAAGCCGCGGCCACGGTCGGGGGGATGCCGATCATGATCAAGAGCGGCGTCATGAGAAAGCCTCCCCCGACTCCGAAGATCCCGGACAGGATCCCTACGATGGCCCCCAGGCCGAAGACGAGAATCACATTGACGCTATTTCCGGCGATCGGCAGATAGAGATGCAGCATCATTTTCTCCTTTTCCCTGCGGGTTTGTGGTCTTTTTCATAGACGACCTCCATGCGGCAATCAATGCGATGCCGAACCTTCTCGATGACTTCCGTGAAGTTTCCAGATGAAACGTCGGGATCGAGGGGCAACCCGACCACCAGCATGGTCGTCTTGTTGTCTTTGATAAATTGCACAACTTCTTTGTCGAACTTGCCGTGCGCAATGAAGTAGTCCACCGCGATGCCTTCTGCACGGCCTTGCTCGATAAGGGTCCCAAGGCGTTTCATCATGGATGCCTTTCGCTGTTCGTCAACGGCCCGGGGTCCCGTGTCGGTCTCCGGGTCGATAACGAGGAGAAATGAAACCTTGGCATTGATCCGCTTTGCGAGATTGAGAGCATGAATCCCTGCCCACAAGCTGCCGTTTTCCGGGGCCACACCTACGAGGATTCTTTCCATCTAGCCCTCCTGCTGCTTGATTAAGCAAAAGGGATGCCATCTACAAAGATCTATATATTTCAAATAGTTGAGCTTAGAACGGGTGAAAAATAGAGGGAATTCTGTTCATTTTGAAACATGATCGCGAAATGCTGTAACGTTCTAAACTAACAAAAAATATGGACTCCTGGCGGAAAAAGAAACGTTTCGCTTTGAAACAAACGGAAGAAACCATGAGATTTCGCCGGGTGTCGGATCCCTCAATGGCGGCGTTCCTCGCCGTCATTCAAGAGACCGAATTTCTTCATTTTTCTCCACAGACTTGTTCGGGGCACATTCAGGATCTTGCTGCTCAAGCCCTTATTCTGCCCCGTCTTTTTGAGCACTCTGGCGATATGCTGTCTTTCCACTTCTTCCAGGCTCAACAGTCCTTCGCCTTCGAAGGTGTTGAATTCCAGCTTCTGCAGATCCGACGGAAGGTCCGCCACCCTGATCACTTCACCCTCCGCAAGGGCCACGGCCCGTTGAATGATGTTTTCCAGCTCCCGGACGTTTCCCGGATAGTTGTAGTGTATCAGGATATCAAGGCATTGCGGCGCGATCCGCTTGACCTTCTTGCCGAAAGGCCGGCTGTACTTCTCAATGAAGGAGGAAACCAGGAGGGGAATATCGTCCTTCCTTTCCGAAAGCCTGGGAAGACACAGGGTGACGACATTGAGGCGGTAAAAGAGGTCTTCGCGAAAGCCACCCTCAGCGGTAGCCTTCTTTATATCTCGGTTGCTCGCGGCAATGAGCCTCACGTCGAGCGCGACAGGCTTGGTGCCCCCGACTCGCAAAATCTTTTTTTCCTGAATGACGTGCAGCAGCCTCACCTGCATCGAAGGGGGCATTTCACCAATCTCATCGAGGAACACGGTGCCCCCGGCCGCAGACTCAAGCAGTCCGATTTTGGTGATCGTCGCGCCGGTAAACGCCCCTTTTTCGTGTCCAAACAGTTCATTGCAGATCAGGTCCTCCGTAAACCCACCGCAATTGAATGAAACGAACGGTCCCTTTCTCCGGGAGCTCAACCGATGGATGGATCTGGCAACCAGCTCTTTGCCTGTTCCGCTTTCCCCCTGGATCAGGACATTGCAGTTCACCGGGGCCACTTTCTTGATCATGGAGAAAATTTCCTGCATCGCTGCGCTGGTGCCGACAAACCCTTCGAGGCCCCCCTCTTCGCCCAAGGCGTCCCGCAGCCGCTCGTTCTCCTCCCGGAGTCCGATCTTTTCCCTCGCTCTGTTGGCAAGTACACGGATCTCTTCCAGCTTGAAGGGTTTGGCCACGTAATGGTAGGCCCCCCGTTGGATGGCCTCGATCGCCGAGTCGATGGACCCGTAGCCGGTGATCATGATGACTTCCACGTTCTTTTGGCGGGCTTTAAGATGTTCAAGAACCTCCATGCCATTCGCATCGGGAAGCCTCATATCCAGAAAGACGATGGAAAAGGGAGCCCGTGCGGTGCGCGCCCAAAAAGACTGGGCGGAGTTGAACGTCTCCACCTTGTATCCATCCTTTTCCAGAAGTGGTTTCAAGCGCTGACGAACGGTCAGCTCGTCGTCAACGATTGCAATTCTAAGCACCTTCAATCGCGGCCTCTTTTTTCCCGTTGGAGGTCGGAATGTAGATCGAGAAAACCGTACCCTTGCCTATCTCGCTCTTGACCTCGATATAGCCGCCGTGGGTCCTAATAATGCCATAGGTAAGAGAGAGGCCGAGACCGGTGCCGTCACCGACGGGCTTGGTGGTGTAGAAGGGGTCAAAAATGTGCTCTAAATCTGACGGCTTGATGCCGGTTCCCGTGTCTGCTAGGTCGATTCTCAGGAATCCATCCGGGACCGGATTCGCTTGAATATAAATGTTACCTCCCTTGGGCATGGCCTGAATCGAATTCAAGAGGATGTTGAGCAACGCTTGCTGCAAATCCTGGCGTCTGCCCCGGATTGTCGGTAGCGGGTCGGCGATCTGTGCCTCCAGCTCGATTCCTGTCACCATGATCTGGTTTTTCACGAGCCTTATCGTGCCTTCGATCACTTCCTTTACATTTAGGTCCGTCAGAAAGGGCCGCTCGGTCCGGGAAAACTCCAAAAGGTTTTTTACAACCTGACTGGCCCGCTCTGCCTGATTGAGGATGTCCTGGAGCATTTCGTTGATTTCTTCCGCCGAAAGATCCTGGTCGTCCCCCAACAAACTCTCCGCGGTCATGGAAATATTGTTGAGCGGGTTGTTCAGTTCGTGGGCGATTCCCGACGTGAACGTTCCGATGGACGCCATTTTGCGCGACTGCAGCAGTTGTTCCTGCCCCGATTTAATCTCATCGGCCATCTTGTTGAAAGCGGCGATCAGTTGAGAAACCTCATCCTCCCCCTTCGTCTTTTGTGCTATCGGTTCGAAGTTTTCCTTTGCAAGCTGCTCGGTGGCGCTCTGGAGCATGGCAAGGGGTCGCAAGATGCCTCTCGTAATGAGGTGAAACAACACGAGAACAAGGGCAAGGAAGGTCCCGAGAAAGGCCAGCGGAATCGTAAACGTGCTGCTCAGCGCGTGCTGCATTCCTTGTCTGTTGAGCCGGATGAGCTTCTGTGCACAATCGACGAGGGCCTTTCCCTTTTCGCGGATACCAACGACATCGATCTGTCCGGTTCCATTCTTGACCAGATCGGCGCTCTTTTGCAAAATGCGCTTGTAGCTGAACAGCTCATCTCTGAAATTATCGTACCCTCCTTCGCCGATGATCCTTTTGATGCTGTCGGCAAGTTTTACGGAAGCAAGTTCCACCCTGGAAAGGTAGAATTTATTCTCCCGCAGGCTTTCAGTGTCCTCGCTGTAGATGAAGTTCTTCTCATATCTCCTCAATTCCAGGATATCGTTGAGCAGATCGTCAAAATGCTCGACGGTGATCAACTCCTTCTTCAGGTCGGAAATGTTCCGGTAGTACAGGAGGGTCAAAAAACCGATAAAGGCTACGCACACAAAAAAGAATACGCTGATTTTCCCTTTGATTGTCTTAATGGCTTTTCTCCTAAAAAGAGGCGGCCTGTTGTTGGCGGACACGGGCGTTCATCCGTGGGCGCACCGTCTGCGCAACCGCTCAAACAGGCTTCGGGTCATGGACTGAAGCGACCTTGAGATAATCAAAATAGACCCCAGACCGGCAACAGGCAAGAAAAAAGCCTTGCCACCCCCTAAAAAATTTCGTTTCAAACAGGTTACAAGATAGGCAATGAGATTTGACATTGAAAGACCTAATCGCCGATCCCTTCTTTCAACAAATCAGGATTATAGCCTGGCTGGTGCCCACTTTGTGACGGTTTGCGTGCGAAAACGGTTATGTTTGTTCGGCAACGTGTTGCATGGGGAAATGGTGTTGAACGAATTCGGAACGATTGTTCGCGATGAATGACTGAAGACGGCCGAAATTCGAGACAACATCGAAATGGATGGTTTTGTCGTCATGCCCAATCATGTCCATGGGATCTTCTTGATCACAGGTTTTGCGGGCACGGCGCGCCGTGCCCCTACAACCGGGGAACCGCTGACAGACCCCAGGTTTGGGTTCTCAGCAATCTTTGATTTTATAGAATCTTGAATTTGACTCGATTCTTGATTCTGTCATAAGAGACTGAAAACTCAGGCGTCGAAAACGACCACGGTTTGAATGTAAAATCAAGAGAACAAAGGGGTCTTGAATATTGACAAAATTTCGGCAGGTGGGTTCGGAGACCGCGAGTTCTCAGCAGATTCCTGAAGCCAAAACAGACAATGCCTTAAGCCGGTGACAGAGTGCGAAATCTGGGTCACTAACCATCGATATACACTCGCCGGTTACTCTTGCCGATCGTGCAGTAGACTTCGTAGCTGATCGTCCCGATCCTCTCGGCGATTTCTTCGGCCGTGATCCGCTCTTTGCCCTGGGCTCCCAGAAGGACCACTTCATCCCCCGCGCCGACCCCGCCGATCTCGGTCACATCCACCATGGTCAGATTCATGCAGACCCGACCCAAGACGGGTGCCCGTTGGCCACGGATCAGGACCTCGCCTCGGTTTGAGAGCAACCGGTTGAACCCATCATCATAGCCCACCGGCACCGTGGCGATGCTGCATCTTCTTTCCGTCACATAGGTGCAGCCATAACTGACCGGCGTGCCCGGAGGCACGGTCTTGACCTGAATGACCCGGGACTTGAAGGTCATGACCGGCCGGAAAGCCGCTTCAGTCCCCCAGCCCTCGCTCGGGGCGGAGCCGTAAAGAAGGATCCCGGGCCGGATCATATCAAGATCCAAACCCTTGGTTCCCAGGAGGGCGCCGCTGTTGGAGACATGAACGACACCGCTGAAGCCCGCCAGTCGCCTGCACATCGCCACGGCATCCTGGAGTCCCCTGATCTGGCGGTCCGTGAATGGATGATTCGGCTGATCAGCCACCGCAAGATGCGTGAAGATGCCCTCCAGCCGTATGCCTTGCAGGGGCGCGATTTGTTTCAGGAAGCCGTCAAGCGCTTCCAGGGGAATTCCAAGCCGGGCCATGCCGCTGTCGAGTTTGAGATGGACCGGTGTGACCGTACCATGCGCCATGGACAAGCGTGAGAGCTCTGCAGCGAGCTCCACCTGAAAGAGGGCGGGTGTCAGGTTCTTTTCAATGACCAGAGGAACCTCCTCAGAGGTCATGCCCATCATCACCAGAATCGGCACGCGGCAGCCCGCGTTTCTGAGAGCCGCGCCCTCTTCTGCTTCAAATACCCCGAAATGGTCGACGCCCGCTGCCTCCAGGGTGCCGGCCACGGGGATCATGCCATGGCCGTAAGCATCCGACTTGACGACAGCTAGGATCCTACGATCAGGACCAGCCCGTCGCTTGACTTCAAAAAAATTGTGCCTGAGCGCTCCAAGGTCTATGACGACTTCATTCGGTATCATGGTCCGGCCCGTATGGCGGGAGTCTGAGTGTAAATGTACTCCCCTGTCCCTCAATGCTTTGCACGTGAATACTGCCGCCAAAGGTCTCAACAAGGCGCAGGCTGATCGCAAGACCCAATCCGGTCCCCTCCCCCGGGGGTTTCGTCGTGTAGAAGGGATCGAAGATTCTGTTGACCTCTTCCGGGGAAATCCCCTTGCCCGTATCAGATACGGCGATCTCGATCCGTTCGGCTGCGGGCTCGTCCATCCCCCTTTGCTCTGTGTCGCGCAGGATCCGCCTGGTGACAAGGGTCAGGGTCCCGCTCCCCTCCATCGCGTCCCGGGCATTGAGCATCAAATTGATCAGAACCTGTTTCAGCTGGTCGGCGTCGGCCCACACCACTCCGGCCCGGTTGTCCAGTTCGGTCTTCACTTGAATGGAGGCCATCAGGGTTTGACGGGCAAGGAAAGAGGCGCTCTCCGACACCAGTGCATTGACATCGACAGCGGCCGGCTCGGATGGCGCAGGCCTCGAGAAATCGAGAAGCTCACGAACGATAGTGTTGATCCTGTTGAGCTCCTTCTCGATCCGCTGAAGATAATCCACGGCATCGGCCTCACCCGCCACATGATCCATCAATAAATTGGTGTACCCCAGGATGGCTCCGATCGGATTCCCAACCTCATGAGCAACGCCGGCTGCAAGCCGCCCCAACGAGGAGAGCTTTTCAGATCGAATGACTTCCTCTCGGGCCCTTTTCAATTCCAAATTGGCTGCTTCAAGCGAGCGGATATGAGCCTCGAGGCGGTCCTTGTGCTCCGCGAGCCTCTTAACCATCCGATTCAGGGCCATGGTCAGATGGGCGATTTCGTTTTTCTCGCTCTTGGCCATCACCGAAAGGAGATCGGTTTCCTCAAAATGATCAGCCATCTTAACGAGGCGTTTTATGGGCTTGATCACGATTCTGGACAAAAGGAAGTTACCGAAAACCACAAGAACCAACACGTTCAACCCGATGTAAAACCAGATGAGAAGACGGGACTTTCTTAACCCCTGATTCACCGCGTCGATACGCACGGGAATCCGGGCTGCGGCAATACATCGATCACCGTCATAGATAGGCGCAATGACGGTGAGCAGCGTCTTTTCCGGGTTGACTCTGGTCATGGGCTTCTGCGCTGTAAGGACCGTGGCGATTTGACCATCCATCGGTTCGTCCGGGGACTCGTCCGGTTTTGCACGGTCATCGCCCACCCACACAGCCCCATCCATGCCGATCACCACAATGTCTCGGTACAATCCCGAGTGGACCATCCAGGACAGACCATCGTGGAGTTGCGCCTTTACCGCCTTGAGGTCGAGCAGGCCGCCCTCCTTTCCCGCCCCGTCGACGACCGCCTGTATCTGACGAGCGACCGCCAGACCGTCCGCGGTCTTGTATCGAAGCAAGTCACGCTCCGTGATGCGCAAAATAACAAAGCTGGTAAGCGTCATGGCGGCGACGAGGAGGAGGGTCAGACTCAATAGGATTTCGGCTCGCAGGCCCGGTCTGAAAAACGTCAAAGCTTACACCTCTCCACCGCTTGTTTTCAAACTACCTCATTAGGCCCAAATACCAGTGTATAACCTGGGGACCGAAGAACAGAAACAGGAGCGCACCGAGACTCAGAAAAGGACCAAAGGGAACGGCCAGCCTGCGTCCCCCGCCTTTACGAAGCGCTACGGTCGCCCCCACCACCGTTCCGATGGCGGATCCGGCAAAAATCGTGAATACCACCGCTTTCCACCCCAGAAAGGCACCGATCATGGCAAGCAACTTGATATCGCCGCCCCCCATCCCTTCCCGCTTTGTCAGCCCATGATAACCCCATGCAACCAGAAGGAGGGAGCCCCCACCCACAAGGATTCCAATGAACGACTCTTGATAGGTCACATGATCCAGGAAGAAGGACATGAGGAATCCGATGACAATACCCGGGTAGGTGATGACGTCAGGGATGATCTGGTGGTCGATGTCAATGAACGTAATCACGAGAAGGGCTGCTGTGAGTGCATAGAGAACAAAGGCTTCCAGTGTGAGGCCGTAACGGCCGAGAACCGCCACGGCAAAGAGGCCCGACACAAGCTCCACCAGAGGATACCTTGGCGATATCCGGGCCCCGCAGCGCCGGCATCGCCCTTTGAGGAGAAGATAACTGAGAACCGGTATGTTGTCGTAAAAAGCGATCTTGGACCTGCATCCCGGGCACATGGATCCCGGGCGTATGAGAGAAAGCGACCGGGGCAGACGGTAAATGCAGACGTTTAGAAAGCTGCCCACGGCCATACCGAACAAGAGAACCCAAAGGTTGACGACGAGAGGGTCCACGGGGAGTCCTTTCCAGTTCCGCGAACCGGAAGTCCGCCCTTTCGGCAGGGTCCGCCCGGTCCGATATTTGGCACCCGGCAGAACGAGAAAGACAAGTGCCTTGGGGGTAACTATAGGGAATAGATTAAAAAATCAAGATTTTTGTTGTCATCGTCAAGACATGTCTTATAATAGACTCCGACCCTGTGATTCGAATAACGGAATGGAGAAACGGGTATGGCACAAACAGATCATAGCGATTCGATTGAAATTCTACAGGAAGATGGTGAGGCCATAGAGATCCCCGAGGTCCTGCCCCTTCTGCCGGTACGGGACGTGGTGGTGTTCACGGACATGGTGCTTCCGCTGTTTGTGGGGCGGGACAAATCGGTCCGGGCCGTGGATGCTGCCATGGCCAAAGATCGGCTGCTTCTACTGTCCACCCAGAGTGACGCATCCGTTGAAAGCCCGACCCCTGAAGAAATTTACCGAGTGGGCACGGTGGCGATGATCATAAGGATGTTTAAGCTGCCCGACGGACGCGTGAAAGTCCTGGTTCAAGGTCTAAGCAAGGCTCGAATCAAAGAGTACACCAAGACCAAACCTTTCTATCTGGTTCGAATCGAAGAGATCCCGGATGAGGAACCGGAAAGCCTCGGTATCGAGGCTCAGGCCCTTATGCGCAATGCCTGCGATCAAACGGAAAAAATCCTTGACCTGCGAGGGGAGCTGACAGGTGACGTCAGCGGTATTTTGCGCAGCATTGATGAGCCGGGAAGACTGGCGGACCTGGTCGCTTCCAACCTCAAATTGAAGGTTCAAGAGGCCCAAGAGCTTCTTGAAATAGACGATCCGGTTCAGAAGCTGCATCGGGCCAATGAGCTTTTAGGAAAAGAGTTGGAACTGTCGGCCATGCAGGCCAAGATTCAGTCTGATGCCCGGGAAGAGATCTCAAGGACCCAGCGAGAGTATTTTCTCAGGGAACAGATGCGAGCCATCCACAAAGAGCTGGGAGACTTTGACGACAAAGCCCAGGAAGTTGCCGAGTATACAAAGAAAATCAAAAGAGCCAAAATGTCCAAGGAAGCTGAGCTGGAGGCTTTTAGGCAACTCAAACGCCTCGAACAAATGCACACGGATGCGGCCGAAAGCTCGATCATTCGGACCTACCTCGATTGGCTCGTTGAAATTCCTTGGAAGAAATCAACCAAGGACGTCCTGGACATAAAAAAGGCCCAGCAAGTGCTGGATGACGACCACTATGATCTTCAGAAGGTAAAAGATCGTATTCTCGAATATCTGAGCGTCCGAAAACTCAACAAAGAAATGAAGGGACCGATCCTTTGCTTTGTGGGGCCTCCCGGTGTCGGCAAAACCTCTCTCGGACGATCCATTGCAAAGGCTATGAACCGGAAGTTTTATCGGATGTCTTTGGGGGGCATTCGGGACGAAGCTGAGATTCGTGGACACCGCCGGACCTATATCGGCGCCATGCCGGGACGAATCATTCAGGGCTTAAAGCAGTGCGGGACGAGCAACCCCGTCTTCATGATGGACGAAGTCGACAAGGTTGGCGCTGATTTTCGAGGGGATCCGTCCGCCGCTCTCCTCGAAGCCCTCGATCCCGAACAGAATATCGGCTTTAGCGATCACTATCTCAATATCCCCTTTGACTTGTCGAGGGTCATGTTTATCACCACGGCCAATCTGGCCGATCCAATCCACCCGGCCCTGAAAGACCGGATGGAAATCATAGAAATCTCCGGTTATACGGAAGAGGAAAAACTGGCTATTTCGAATGAATTCTTGATCCCGCGCCAGCTCAAAGAGAACGGCATCACCTCAAAGCATGTGAAAATGAGCCCGAAGGCACGCCGAAAAATCATATCACAGTATACCCTGGAAGCAGGGCTCAGGAACCTCGAACGGGAAATCGCAACCATATGCCGAAAGGTGGCGCGGAAGGTGGCGGAAGGCGAAACAGGACCCTTTGCGATCACAGGAGGCAACCTGCACCTTTACCTTGGGCAGCCCAAATACCTCCCCGAGCTGGATCAGGAATTCAATGAGATCGGCGTCGCAACCGGGCTGGCGTGGACCCAGGCTGGAGGAGAGATCCTGTATGTGGAAGCCTCCGCCATGAAGGGAAAGGGCGACTTGATCCTGACGGGCCAACTGGGAGAGGTTATGCAGGAGTCAGCAAAGGCAGCGTTGACCTTTGCCCGTTCAAATGCAAAGGCCCTGGGCATCGAGCATAGCTTCGATCAAGAACTCGACATCCATATCCACGTGCCTGCCGGGGCTATTCCCAAGGACGGGCCCTCTGCGGGGATCACCATGATCACGGCCTTGGTTTCCATGCTGGCGGGAAAGCCGGTCAACCGGGACGTGGCAATGACCGGGGAAATCACCCTCCGGGGTCGTATTCTGCCAATCGGTGGACTCAAGGAAAAAGCATTGGCCGCCCTGAGGGCGGATGTGCGAAAAATCATTATCCCGGAAAAAAATAAAAAAGATCTGGTCGAGATTCCATCCAACATCAGACGCAAACTCACTTTCCTGCCAGTCAGTCATGTGCAGGAGGCACTCAGCATTGCTTTGCAGCTCGAACCCCAGCCCGTCGAAGGGGCGACCCGCGAGACGCAGGGCGGAAACAGCAAGTCCTCTGATGAAGTCGTCAAAGTGCCGCGCACCAGGGTGAAAACCATAAAGCCGGAAGCGCAATCTACCCTTTAGTCATGAGAATTCTGGCAGTCGATACATCCGGCCGCACGGGCAGCGTGGCCATTCTGGAGGACCGGACGCTGTTAGCCGAGGTATCGACCACGGCTGAACAGACCCATGCAAAACGGCTCATGTCTGCCATCGTGGCTACCCTTGAAATGGCGGACCTGGCAGTGGAAAAGTTTGATGGATTTGCGGTCACTACAGGTCCGGGCAGTTTCACGGGGCTGAGAATCGGAATCAGCACGGTCAAGGGTTTGGCGGCGGCAACCGACAAGCCCGTCGCTGGCGTTTCCACGCTGGACGCCCTGGCCTATCAGTTTTGTTCACAGGCTTATCGGGTTTGCCCGATCATAGACGCCCGCAAAGGGCAAGTGTATACAGCCCTTTATGAATGTGACACCCGAATGCATCCGAAGAAGCTGGTGGAGGATTGCGCGGTGGAACCGGAACAATGGATGAAGCGGATTGAGCCCCCATGTCTCTTCGTGGGTGACGGCACCGCCGTGTATGGAGAACTTATTAGAGAAACCTTTGGTCAGAGGGTGCACTTCGCCGCGCCCTATCTGAATGCCGTGAGGGCCTCCGTCGTGGCGACCTTGGGTATCAAACAGATTCTTGAAGGAGCAGCGGTGGATGCGGCCGGCTTGGAGCCTCGTTATATCCGCAAACCCGACGTCAGGGTGAAGGCGGCGGTGGATTTTAGCGAATCGAAGTTATTGACAAAAAAAGCCCGCTGGATATAATTAAGTTTTTGAAAATGGAACCGCGCAAGAAGACCTGCGTCGGCTTCATCAATGACGGAAGGATCGCTTGTGGAAGAGAGGGACGAGAAACTCATCGGTAAATGGATCAAGAAGGATGAGACGCTTAAACACTGCATAGAGCAGCACCAAGAATATGAGAAGCGGCTGGAGGAGTTTAACAGGCAGATTTACCTCTCACCTGAAGAGTCTATGGAACGAAAGAGAATCCAAAAGCTAAAGCTTGCCATCCGGGATAAGATTCAGCTCATCTTGTCCGAACACCGTGGCGATCACAACAGTCTAAGAACGCATCGGAGTCACCCTTTGTGATGCCCGCGGGATTCGGGACCCGTCCCGAGGCGTCCGGGACGCCCCAAAGAAGAGGCCTTCCGATCGCGTCGGAGGGATATCCTTTCATACTCGGGTCGGCCCTCTTTACGTTTATCGTCGCAGTTTTGGGATTGCAAGGGCTCGCCGTATTCTTGCTTGCCCTGACAGGCTTTGTCTGTGTTTTTTTCAGGGATCCGGAACGTCTCATTCCCCAGGAGGAAGGCGTGGTCGTCTCCCCGGCTGACGGCAAGGTCCTGGCCGTGGGAATGGTGAAGGAGAGTGAATTTGCCGCTGAAGAAATGCTCAAGATCAGCATTTTCATGTCCGTCTTCAACGTCCACGTTAATCGAATTCCTGAAAGCGGCCAGGTCACAGAGGTGGTCTATCATCCGGGCAAATTCATTTCAGCCAACCTGGACAAGGCCTCTCACGCGAATGAACGAAACGGGGTGAGCCTGAAAACAAGTGGCGGCCGCAAGCTCATTGTCGTGCAAGTGGCTGGACTCATCGCAAGGCGCATCGTCTCCTATATTCAAACGGGAGATCGTGTGAGCCGGGGGGAACGCTTCGGGATGATTCGTTTCGGTTCCCGCCTGGATGTCTACCTTCCGCCGGACGCGTCCCCGGCAGTGCACGTCGGAGACAGGGTGCGGGCCGGAACATCCATCTTAGGACATTTGTCATGAGAAAGAAAAAACGCACGGGTCGAACAAAGTTTCAGCGCGGGATTTTTGTCCTCCCCAACCTCCTCACCACCGGGAACCTTTTCTGTGGCTTCTATGCGGTCGTGGCGGCTATTCAGGGCCATTTTTTGAATGGCGCCATTGCCATCATGCTGGCCGCTGTCTTTGATGGCCTGGATGGCAAGATTGCCCGGATTACGCGCTCCGTAAGCAGGTTCGGTCTTGAATACGACTCGCTGAGTGATGCCATATCCTTTGGGGTGGCCCCGGGCATCCTGGTCTATCTCTGGGCCTTACAACCCTTTGGAAGACTGGGGTGGCTGGCCGCTCTTCTTTTCGTGGCCTGCGGCACGCTGCGACTGGCACGGTTCAATGCCCAGATTGACAGGGTCAGCAGTGATTATTTCAACGGGCTTCCGATTCCGGCAGCAGCCTTCATGATTGCCTCGACGGTCCTGCTTCACCACCGTCTGGGGGGCACAGGCACCGCCAGCCACGTGACCATTCTGATCATGATCTATGTTTTGTCTTCTCTGATGGTCAGCACGATCAAGTACTTCAGCTTCAAGCACGCCGGCTTTTTCAGGAAGATGAAGTTCAATGTGCTGGTCGTTCTTGTCGTCTTTTTGATCCTCAGTGCGGCCGAACCGGCTGTGGCCAGTTTCGTGATGATTCTGTCCTATGTGCTGTCCGGTCCATTCACGACGTTGTGGCTTCGCAAGAAGCGCCAGAGTGAAGCCGCTGCCGCCGAAAGAGTGGAAACCCCTTTTAAGAAGCCTGTATAAAGATGCCTCAAACCATTGCGGAAAAAATTCTGGCCGCTCACGCCGGCCGCGGCACTGTCGTACCCGGCGAGCTCATCGATGTGCCCATCGATATGGCTTTAGCCAACGATATCACGGCCCCGATTGCCATCGAACTGTTCGAGAGGTCGGGCGTGGAAACCGTGTTTGACCGGGACAGGATCGCCCTGGTTCCCGATCACTTTGTGCCCAACAAGGATGTTCGATCGGCGATCCAGGTTCAGGCCATGCGTGCCTTTGCGAAAAAGTATCGCATCAAGCACTTCTTCGAACTGGGCGACATGGGCATTGAGCATGTTCTCCTTCCCGAACAGGGGCTGGTCCTGCCGGGAGACGTGGTAATCGGCGCGGACAGCCATACTTGCACTTACGGCGCCCTTGGGGCTTTTGCCACGGGGGTTGGAAGCACGGATATTGCGGCAGCCATGATCACGGGTAAGACCTGGTTTAAGGTCCCAGAATCGATCAAGTTCGTCTATCATGGAAAACTCGGGAAATGGGTCACGGGAAAGGACTTGATCCTTTTTACAATCGGCGACATCGGGGTGGATGGCGCCACGTACAAGGTGATGGAATTTGCGGGCGATGCGATACGCAACCTGTCCATGGCGGATCGCATGACGATGAGCAATATGGCTATTGAAGCGGGCGCAAAGAGCGGAATTATCCCCCCGGATGAGACGACGCTCGATTATGTGACGCCGAGAGCGAAACGTTCTTTTAAATGCTACGAAAGCGATCCGGATGCAGACTATCTGGCGGTGAAGACCTATGATGCCTCATGCATTGAACCCCAGGTCGCTTTTCCCTTTCTTCCCGAGAACACCCGGCCCATTTCCGCGGTGGGAACGGTCCCGATCGATCAGGTGGTCATCGGGTCATGCACGAACGGGCGGATTGAAGACCTCCGCCTGGCGGCCACCGTCCTCAATGGTCACAGGGTTGACAAGAACGTTCGCCTCATTATCGTGCCCGCCACCCCGACCATATACCGTCAGGCCATGAACGAGGGTCTGTTTGAGGTTTTTCTGTCGGCCAAAGGGGTGGTGAGCCCGCCGACGTGCGGCCCCTGTCTGGGAGGCTTCATGGGCATCCTGGGACCCGGGGAGCGCGCTGTTTCAACGACCAACCGCAACTTCGTGGGGCGTATGGGACATCCCACAAGCGAGGTCTACCTGGCTAACCCCGCGGTGGCCGCGGCATCGGCCGTGCTGGGACGGATTGGCAGCCCGGAAGCGTTGTAAGGCAAGAAGGAAAGTATGAAACTCGAAGGCACCGTTTGGAAATTCGGCGACAACATTGACACGGACGTCATTATTCCGGCCAATTATCTGGTGACCACAGACATGGCCGAGCTGGGTCTCCACTGCATGGAAGGGGTGGATCCCGCGTTCGCTCAGAAGGTTCAGCCGGGGGACGTGATTGTGGCCGGGAAAAATTTTGGCTGCGGCTCCTCACGGGAGCATGCCCCCATGGCCATAAAAGGGGCCGGGGTTTCGTGTGTCATTGCGGAAGGGTTCGCTCGCATCTTTTTCAGAAATGCTTTCAACATGGGGCTACCTATTTTTGAATCCCCCGGCATATCCCGGAACATCGAGCAGGGGCACCGGGTTTCGGTTGATCAGGCCACGGGGGAGATCACGGACCACACCAATGGGAAGCGATTTGTCGCGAGCCCCATCCCGCCATTCATGCAGGAACTCATCGAGGCGGGCGGGCTGATGGCTTATGTCCTGAAGAAAAGGCGGACTTGAACCTGTGACACAAAATCATTACCATATCGCGGTGATTCCGGGCGACGGAACCGGCCCTGAAGTCATCGCTGAGGGGCTGAAGGTCCTGGATGCCGTGTCTCGCCGATACGGCTTCCGGCTCTCCCTCCAGCACTTCAATCTCGGGGGCGAACATTATGTAAAAACGGGTGAGACCCTCTCCGATGATATCCTCGACGCTATAAGGGGCTGCGACGCCATTTATCTCGGTGCCATAGGCCATCCGGAAGTGGCGCCTGGGATTCTCGAAAAAGGGATTCTCCTGAAGCTTCGGTTCGAACTCGACCAGTATGTCAACTTGCGCCCGGTCAGGCTCTATCCTGGTGTGGAAATTCCCCTGAGGGACCGCGAGCCTGATGAGATTGACTTTGTGGTTGTTCGCGAAAATACCGAGGGCCTGTACGCTGGAGGAGGCGGCTTTCTCCGCAGGTTTACCCCTCACGAGGTGGCGATTCAGGAATCGATCAATACCCGATTCGGTGTTGAACGGTGCGTTCGATATGCCTTCGATTTTTGCAAAAAGCGAAATCGGGCCCGGAAGTTGACGTTGTGCGGGAAGACCAATGTTTTGACCTACGCCTTTGATCTGTGGAAACGAACTTTTGATGAGGTCGCGCAAGCCTATCCTGACATAGAGACGGAATATGCCCACGTCGATGCCTTGTGCATGTGGATGGTTAAGAACCCGGAAAAGTTCGACGTGATCGTCACGGACAATATGTTCGGCGATATTATCACGGATCTGGCCGCCGTCCTTCAGGGGGGCATGGGCATGGCGGCCGGGGGCAATATCAACCCTGACGGGGTTTCCATGTTTGAACCGATTGGTGGTTCTGCGCCGAAATACGCTGGAAAAAACGTGATTAACCCGATTGCCGCCATCCTGGCTGCCCAACTGATGCTGGAAACGCTGGGCGAGCATGAAGCGGCCCGGATCATCGAAAAAGCGGTGATGAAAGTTGTCGAGAAGGATCTGAAAGGGGTGACAACCGGACAGATGGGGTGCTCCACAACCGATGTGGGCGACAAGATTGTTCAAGTCATCGAAGCATCGGGGCGATAAAGTGCCCGACATAGTTTACCCCACGGTTGCATAAACAACTTGGCTAAATGCCGCCAATAGCTGGAACAGCCTGTTTTTGCGGTGTCTTTGAGAGGTTTCTTGGAATGCACGGCAAGTGACATCCAGATAACCGAAAAAAACAGCCAAGTTGTTTACCCTGCGGGAAAGCCGATGACACCGCATCTTCTTCGTTGTCAAGGATTGGGCGTGGACGACTACAGCCAAACCCTTGAACGCCTTGAAGCTGCGGCGTCCTCGACTTTTGCAACGTTAGGGTTTAGAGGACGCGGCCCTTCGGTTGGTTGCGCGGTATTCATGAACTTTGATAGACTCGCAAGAAGTCCAAATTAGGCGGCAAAGTAAAAAGCTCCAAATTCAAGGCGCACAAGTCCTGAGGAATGAGGCGTACTTATGGTACGTCGCAGTGACGAAGAACGCAGTGCAACGCAGAAGTTGGACTTTTTGCGAAGCCGTCAACTTGAATATTTAGGGGGACAGACCATGGGCAAACAATTCAATGTGGCTGTGGCCGGGGCAACGGGAGCGGTAGGAAATCAGATGATCGCCTGTCTGGAGGAAAGGAATTTTCCCGTCAAGAATCTAAAACTGCTGGCCACCGCCAAATCCGCGGGCCGAAAACTTGAGTTCAAGGGTGAAAAAATCCCGGTCGAGACATTAACGGAGTCTTCATTCAAAGGGATAGACATCGGGATCTTTTCCGCAGGAGGCGCGGCGAGTCAGAAGTATGCCCCTTTTGCGGCGCAGGCCGGATGCGTGGTCGTGGACAACTCCGCAGCCTGGCGCATGGATCCTGACGTGCCCCTGGTGATCCCGGAGGTTAATCCCCATGCCGTGGCGGGCTACAAGAACAAGGGAATCATCGCCAACCCGAATTGCTCGACCATCCAGATGGTTATCGTCCTGGCTCCCATTCACAAGAAGGTGGGAATCAAGCGCATCGTGGTTTCGACTTATCAGGCCGTCTCCGGCACAGGTAAGAAAGCCATCGACGAACTCCATGACCAGACACAGGCCGTGCTGAGTTCTCTCGATCCCGAGAAGAAGGTCTATCCGCACAGAATTGCTTTCAACTGTCTGCCCCATATTGATGTCTTTCTTGAGAACGGGTACACTAAAGAAGAAATGAAGATGGTTCACGAGACGAGAAAGATCCTGGAGGACGATTCCATCGGCATTACGGCGACCACGGTTCGGGTGCCGGTCTTTTTTTGCCACTCGGAATCGGTCAACGTGGAAACCCGTAAGCCCATTAGCCCGGAGGCGGTACGCGCGCTCCTGGAGAACGCTCCGGGAGTCAGGGTTGTCGACGACCCGTCCAAGACTCGCTATCCAATGCCTATTGAGGCGGCGGGCCAGGATGAAACCTTTGTGGGTCGAATCAGGGCGGATGAATCGATTCCCAACGGGATCAATCTCTGGGTGGTGGCGGATAATATTCGCAAAGGGGCTGCAACGAACGCGGTCCAAATCGCGGAGGTTTTGGCTCAGAATTATCTTGGGGCATGAAAAGACTCGAGCACCGGCCATTGATGGTGACTGAACACCGGAAGAAAGCCATTTCTGGATGGAAACTCAGATACGGCGAACAAAGGGAGCAAGGCCTTGGAACGGATACCGATGACCACGGCGGGCTACGGAGCCCTGAAAGAACAAGTAAGACAACTCAAGGAAGTCGAGAGACCAGATGTCATTAGAGCCATTCAGGAGGCTCGAGCCCACGGCGACATTACGGAAAACGCTGAATTTGAGGCGGCCAAAGAGCGCCAGGCATTTGTGGAAGGAAAAATCGGCGAACTCGAACACAAAATCGCCTACGCCGAAGTCATCGATCCGAGTACCGTCAATACAGACCGGGTGATGTTTGGTTGTACGGTCGTCTTGGAGAATCTCAGTACGGGGGAAGAGGTGAGGTACCAGCTCGTGGGATCTGACGAATCGGACGTAAGACAGGGACGTATCTCGATTTCATCGCCTCTTGGGAGAGCCATGATCGGCAAAGAAGTCGGCGATCGGGTCGTGGTCCAGGCGCCGGCGGGAGAACGGCGATACGAGCTGATTGAAATTTCAGCCTCGTGACCCCATGGAATGGACCCTGCGAGGCGACGGTTTTTTTCGGCACCATAGAATAGCATACAGGAGGTGCGAATCATGCGGCACGGATTTCATGCCCTATTGGTTATGGTCCTGTTTCTGACGGGTGCCTGCACCCTATATGAGAGACAACCGGTTTCTTTCAAGATGCCCGCGGCATACGCAAACGCCACTCAGGTCGCCGGGGCCACGGTGGCTGCTAAGGCCTATGACGACAAAAAAGAAGCCGAGGAGGCTTTTGGCTTTGATATTCGAGGCGCCGGGCTTTATCCCGTCCAGGTCATCTTCGATAACACCGGTCAGAACACCCTTGAGGTCGAGCCTTCCCAGACGTTCCTGGTCGATGAATCGGATAACCTTTGGCCGATCATGAACTCCGGCCTTGCCTATGATCGCGTGGCCGAGAAGACACAAATGGCTCGTATCGGAGAGAAAGGGGTCAAAACCGGCCTTCTGACCGGCGCTGCAGGCGCCCTGCTGGGGACCGCCATCGGTATCGTCGGCGGCGGCAATGTCCTTGAGGCGGCCGGAAAAGGTGCGGTTCTCGGGGGCGCCGTGGGTGCGACCGTGGGCGGAGCGCAGGCAGCCACTTCCGGGGCAGATGCACGGGCCCAGATTTCCCGGGACCTGAAGGACAAGTCACTGGAGAATCAGAAGATTCAACCCCAGACGATTGCCCATGGAGTCATCTTCTTCCCGGGCGAAGCCAAAGGCTCAAGAGAACTGAGACTGCGGCTCCGCGTCATCGAGACCGGGGAGATGTTTACAATTCGATTTGCAATATAACCCTAATTGAGGATACAATCCAGGAGGTTAGAGCATGGCTCGTGTGACGGTGGAAGACTGCTTGGTGCGGGTTCCAAACCGGTTTGCTTTGGTGCACATGGCAGCGAAACGCGTTCGGCTTATGAGAGAAGGGGCCCAGTACCTCGTACACTCGCCCAAGAATGAGGATATCGTTGTTGCCCTGCGAGAAATCGCAGCCGGAAAAACCCGGGTCCGGGATGTCGATCCGGAGAAAATAGAAGAAGAGAAAACAGCGTAAAGGGACCCTATGTCTCTTCACAGGGACAAGGCTGTCTTCCGGGCCGTTGGGCGGGCCATACATCAATACAGGATGATAGAAGATGGAGACCGAATTGCGGTCGGCTTGTCCGGGGGAAAAGACAGCCTGACCCTCCTGCGCGTTCTCCACGAGCGGTTATCCCGCATCCCCATCCATTATGCACTCCACCCGGTTTACATTGATCTTGGCTTTGAAGGAGATCAGGCCCGCTTTATCGGTGATTACTGCGCCGGCATAGGGTACCGACTGCGCGTCGAGCGAACCGATTATGGGCCAAGGGCCCATAGTGAGGAAAACTTGGAGAATCCGTGTTTTCTCTGCTCGCGCCTTCGAAGAAAACGGCTCTTTGAAACGGCGGACGAACTGGGTTGCAATAAGTTAGCCCTTGGCCATCACATGGACGACATCATCGAAACCCTGTTTTTGAACATGTGCTACGCTGGGGAGATCAGCACCATGGTCCCCTGCCAGCCCTTCTTTAAGGGCAAACTCACGGTGATCAGGCCTCTCGCCTTCCTGGATGAGCTGAAGATCGACCGCTTCGCCAAGGATTGGGCGATGCCGCAACTGCACAATCCCTGCCCCACGGCCCGCACGTCGAAGCGCAGTGAAATAAAGACGATGCTCGACGGTCTGTACAAGACCAATAAAAAAATCAAAGGGAACCTGTTTCGGGCCATGAGTCGCGTTAAACTCGAGTATCTCTTGGGCCCTCCCGTCGATCCTGAAGACCGGCATTGACCTTCGAGGTGGAGCGGACCCGCCGTCGTTATGACGACCGAAGTCTTGCACCCCGTTACGAACCTAAGGCATTTTCTGTCTCAGCTTCATGGCCTTGCGAATCACGGCCAGTGAATTGGTTGTCTTCCAACCGTAACGATTAACGCACTGTCGTGCGTTCGCCCTTTCCCGCTGCGCGGGAAAATGCACGCCACCCGCTTTGCGTGTGGTCGTTGACCCGCTGATCGCGGCCTCCAATGCCTTTACCGGGTTTGCATAGATCGCTGCAGGAAATGGCCGGAGGTCCGCTGTCAGCGAACCCACTGGCCGTTCTAAAATATTTGAGCAGCGGGGTATTTTTTTGGTCAAACCAACGAGCTATCGCGATGGGTGATCAGTTACGTCATCACGCGCAGTCAGGCCTCATGGAAGTGATTCTCAGAAAAACGTTCCGTTATGCAGAGGTTGCTCAATCTGAAGCGCGGTGATATCGGGCGGCGGGTAGATTCACTGAACGAAGGCCTACAGCCATTTTCTGTAGCCGGATTGGCACATCTACCTAAGGCATTGCAGGCCGAAGTGAAGTGAATTTACTCGCCGCCAAGCAGCTTGTGGCAACCGAAACATATTTGAGAATCAGCTCCATAGAGGCTACAACCCCCCCGGGATTATCCCCGACGCATGTTTGTAAACCTGTTTCGGTTCTGTCCCTTTCTTAAACACCATGGCCACGGCATTCGGGCAATCTTCTGAAGCGAGACGCCCGGACTGGGGGTCAATACGCACCGTCACCACCCCTTCCGGCAAAGAAAAATCCTCAGGGGGCTGATCTGCGAGGACTTGTTCCATGAAAGCGATCCAGATTGGAAGGGCTGCCCTGGCACCTGTTTCCATGGAGCCAAGTGTGCCGTGACGGTCCATCCCAACCCACACGCCTGTCGCCACGGTCGGAGAAAAGCCCAAAAAAAGGGCATCCTTGAAAGTGTCCGTTGTGCCCGTTTTTCCCGCCAAGGGCCGCCCGAGACGCCTGGCCGCCTTCCCGGTCCCCGTCTGGACTACTGCCTGCAGCATGTCGGTCATGATCGCCGCGGTCTCCGGACGAATCACGGAGCGCCTGTGAGGTTTTACCCGCCAGATCGACCGCCCTTGCTGATCCAAAACCTCGAAAACCGCAAAGGGCTCCGTCGCCACCCCGCCGTCGGGGAAGACGCTAAAGGCGGCCGTGAGTTCGAGCAGCGTGACCTCAGAGGTTCCAAGGACCAGAGAGAGGTTTGGCTCTAAGGGGGATTCGATCCCCATGCGATGAGCCACCTGCACAACGGTTGAAGGACCCAGGTTGCTGATAAGTTTAACCGCCGGGATGTTCTGGGAAACTGCCAGCGCCTCGCGCAGCGTCATCTCTCCCTTGAATTTGCCGGAAAAATTTTTGGGCCGCCACTCTTCGTCCGCCCTCGCCCCCTTGAAAACAACCGGGGCATCCCAGATCATGTCGCACTGCGTAAAGCCGTTCTCCAGGGCACAGGCATACACGAATGGTTTGAATGCCGAACCCGGCTGCCTTCGGGCCATGGTGGCCCGGTTGAAACGACTTTCCCAAAAATCTCTGCCCCCCACCATAGCTAAAATCGCCCCCTGACGGACATCCAGGCAAATCAGGGCCCCTTGCGGATTTTCGTCCGTAATCAATCCCCGCTTTGTCATTCGTTCGGCAAGTTGCTCCAGACCATTGGTTACAGCCTCTTCAGCAGCCAGCTGCATTTTGTGGTTAAGCGTCGTGTGCACCGTGAGGCCCTGACGATAGAGGGGCGCATCGCCGAATTTCTTCTCCAGGATGCTCCGGACATAGGCTACGAAGTACGGGGCTTTTGTCCGGATACGCGGGCCTTTGGCACAGTTCAGGGGTGAAGCGTCGGCGGCCTTGACTTGTTCCTGGGTAATCACACCGCTTCGGGCCATTTGTTGAAGAACCAGGCTTCGCCGCTGAAGGGCCAGGGCGGCGTTGACGAGTGGAGAATAACGGGAAGGCGACTTTGGCATCCCTGCGATGAGGGCCGACTCCGCCAGTGTGAGGTCGCACACCGGCTTTCCAAAAAAGGTCTGAGCGGCCGCTTCCACGCCGTAAGCCCCGCTGCCGAAATAAATCTGGTTGAGGTAGAGTTCCAGGATCTCGTCTTTCGTATAGCGGCGCTCGATTTGAAAGGCCAGAAAGGCTTCCTTGAATTTCCGGATGAGGCTCTTGCGAGGGCTCAGAAACAGGGTTCTGGCGAGCTGCTGGGTGATGGTGCTCGCTCCCTGCACAAACTCGCCCACCCGGATATCCTGAATAATGGCCCGGAGGATCCCTTGTAGATCGACGCCGGCGTGTTCATAGAAATGCCGGTCTTCTGTGGCAATGATCCCCTGTTTCAAATAGTCGGGGATCACTTGCAACGGCACCGGCACCCGGTTTTCCGTGTACAGTTCGGCCAGCAGTACCTGATCTGCGGAATAAATGCGTGTGACACCGGCAGGCCTGAACGATTCCAGCGCTTGAATCTGCGGCAGGTCATGGAGCAGGGCAAGAAGGATGCCCCCGCCGGCGCCGCCGATTACGGCTGTGCCGAGTAAAAAAACAACAAAGATGATGCGTCGAGGCGAAGTCTTCACTCAGTCTCCGAATCGCTCAAGGCTCCAAGCCTGATGAACCGGCAAAAAGTCAGAAAACGCCCTGTTTCATCATTCCGGCCCCGCATCAAGTGCGGAATAAACTGCAGCCGACATCGAGCCTTTTCAGGCTGTTACAAATTCTCTGGACCCCGGTTTTCACCGGGGTGACGACTTTTTGCGAAGCCGTCAAGAATGATGAACTCGCAAGAAGTCCAAAATAGACGGCAAAGCAAAAAGTGCCAAATTCAAGGCGCACATCTCTTCATAAGCCGCTCAGGCGCAATCCTGAGGAACGAGGCGTACTTATAGTACGTCGCAGTAACGAAGGATGCAGTGCAACGCAGAAGTTGGACTTTTTGCTTTGCCGTCATCCTTTGATCACGCCCATGGGCACTAACTTCGCAACCTTTTTCCCGATACCCGCCCGGTGCACCACATTCACCACGTCGGCAACATCTTTGTAGGCTTCTGAAATCTCCTCGCTGATCGTTCCCATGCCGGCCCCCCGAATATGGATTCCCCTGTCTTCCAGCTCGCGGACAATGGCCCGGCCTTTTGCCAGCTTCTTGGCCTGGTGTCTGCTCATCACCCGGCCCGCGCCGTGACAGGTGCTGCCGAAGGTCTCCCTCATCGCGACCTCCGTGCCGACCAGGACATAGGAATATCGGCCCATGTCTCCGGGGATCAACACCGGTTGCCCCACCTCCCGGTACTCGGCCGGGATGAAGGGAGAATGAGGGGCAAAAGCGCGGGTGGCTCCTTTGCGGTGGACACAGACCTTGCGCGCCTTTCCATCAACCTCATGGCTCTCGACCTTGGCAATGTTGTGGCACACATCATAGACAAGGTCGAGCGCAAGAGCCTTGGGCCCCATCTCAAAAACCTGTTGAAAGGTTTCCCGAACCCAGTGGGTGATCAGCTGACGATTGCTGAAGGCGAAATTAGCGGCACAGGCCATGGCTGAAAGATATCGCCGGCTTTCGTCCGAGCCGATGGGCGCGCAGCACAGCTGCTTATCCGGCAGGTCTATGTTGTATTTGTTCGACGCCTTGAGCAAGATCTTGATGTAGTCGTCGCAAACCTGGTGTCCAAGTCCCCGGGAACCGGTATGAACAATGACCGTGACCTGGCCCTCATGTAAAGACAAAGCCCTGGCCGCCGGTTCATCAAAGACCGTTTCAACATAACCCACCTCCACGAAGTGATTGCCCGATCCCAGCGTTCCCAGTTGATCCTTGCCCCGCGTGTACGCTCTCTCGGAAACGTGTTCAGGATTGCCGCCGGGAAGACATCCTTCTTCCTCAGTGTGTTCAAGATCCGCCTGGCTGCCGTAACCTTGAGAGACAGCCCACCCAGCACCCTTGACGAAGACACGGTCCATTTCACGCGCAGAGAGCTTAAGATCCTTGCGCCGGGAGCCGACGCCACACGGGATATTCCTGAATAGAGCCTCCACCAGAGTCCCCATCCGGTCCTTGATGTCCGATGCCTCCAAACCGGAGCGCAGGAGCCGCACCCCTCAATTGATGTCGTAGCCCACCCCTCCCGGGGAGATGATGCCGCCGTCCAAGTCAAAGGCCGCCACCCCACCGATCGGAAATCCGTAACCCCAGTGTATGTCAGGCATGGCCATGGAGCGGCCTACGATCCCCGGCAGGCAAGCCACGTTGGCCACCTGCTGAAGGCTGGCATCTTTCCTGATATCGGCCAGCATCTTTTCATCGGCATAGACGAGTCCTTCGGTTCTCATCTTCCCTTGTCTGGGAATAACCCAGCGAAAATCATCCAGCTTTTTTATTGCGAGCTCGGTTGACATGGAGGACCTCCATCAATATTTGTTTCTTTTGTCCATAGGTTGTGTTTCTTCAGACAGAAAGTAAATCCTAAAGCGCAAACTCTAAATCCAAAACAAATTCAAAACTCGAATTTCCAAATGTTTAAAACAGGGAGCCACAGCGCTTCTTGTGGAATGCCCCATTTTCCTTATTTTGGTTATTTCAGCAGCCGGTGAGTTTTTCCTCCAAATCTACGAATTTAGCGGAATGGATGATCCATGCAGCGCAAACCGGATAGTCCGGAGTTCATTCATATATCCAGGATAACCTGAGCCTCCCAGAGGCCGTTCCTCTCTTCCACATACAGTTGATGATAGGTCACCGCCTTGATGCCGGCCCTGATCTCATGACGGGACGGATCCAGGATTTCTCCCGAGGCCCTGGCTTGAATATGATTTTCCTTGATCGATTGGATCTGAAAACGCTTGAAAAGCAAACCTTCCGTGTCATACAGGTAGAGAAACTCATCCAGCCAGTTGAGCATCAGATCGTCCAGGGCCCCGGCCCTTGTTTCGATGCTTCTTTCCGTCCGTTCTTCGATCGTCTTCAGGTCAACCAGGGCTTCGAAGAAGGCCTCGGCAGCATGGGCGAATAACGCCTCCAACGAGGCACCGAAGGCCTTAAACCCTAAATCCGCCGTATGCTCTATGAATTCGTATTTTTTCTCCATGGGGCGTATGCTCCCCTTACCCTTCGGCAACCGGCACCACAATGCTTTCTACCATGAGGAGACGAAGGGGGTCAACTTGTTGCCCGGTACGCCGGAGCGCATTATTGTATTGACGTTCAAGTTTTGTGTGCGCTAAGTATCTATGTTTTAATGGTTATCATGAACACGTTTGAGGCATGGCCCAAATGATTAGACTGGTCAAGGGCTTTAAGGATATTCTGCCCTCAGAGAGCGGGCTCTGGCTGCACGTCGAAGGGCTGGCAAGAGGATTGCTGGAAGATTTCGGCTTTGCGGAACTGCGTATTCCCATTGTGGAGCAAACAGAGCTCTTTGCCCGAAGTATCGGCAGCGATACGGACATCGTCGAAAAAGAGATGTACACCTTTACGGATCGGGGCGGTGCCTCCCTCACCCTGCGGCCGGAGGCGACCGCATCGGTTGTCCGGGCTTATATCGAGCACCGATTATATGCCACAGACCCTGTACGCAAGCTGTACACCATCGGTCCGATGTTTCGACGGGAACGTCCGCAAAAAGGACGTTACCGGCAGTTTTACCAAATCAATGCCGAGGTCTTTGGCAGACACGACCCTGAAGTGGATGCCGAGATGGTGCTCTTGTTGATGACCTTTATGCATCGTCTTGAGATCGATGGATTAACGCTCCACCTCAACTCTCTCGGGTGCCCTGAGTGCCGTCCCCAGTTCAGGGAGGCCCTGACATCCTTTATATCAGATCGCTCCGAAGGGCTTTGCTCGGACTGCATGAGACGGCGCCACAAAAACCCCTTGCGACTCTTCGACTGCAAGGTGCCCGCGTGCAGGCAAGCCGTGGAGGAGGCCCCCTCGATCCTGGATCACCTTTGCAAGTCGTGCGAGGCTCACTTTGCAAGGGTGAGAAAGGCCCTGGACGGGTTTCAGATCCCTTACCGGGTTAATCACCGTTTGGTCAGGGGACTCGACTATTACATGCGGACGACCTTTGAGGTGCTGGCCACGGCATTAGGCGCTCAGGACGCCGTAGCCGGCGGGGGACGATATGATGGCCTTGTGCAGGCCCTCGGAGGTCCGGATCAGCCGGGCGTGGGCTTTGCCGTGGGTGTAGATCGATTGATGGACCTTCTCCAGGCCCGTGCTCCGGCTTTTGAGAAACATCCCCATCTGTTTATAGCCGCCGTGGGGGAATCGGTCAGAGACATGGCCTTCCAGTGGTTGGAAAAACTGAGGCTGCAAGGGGTTCGAGCTGAGATGGATTTTGAGGATCGGAGCCTGAAAAGCCAGATGCGCCGGGCGAACAAGCTGGGGGCCTCCTTTGCCCTCCTTTTAGGCGATCGGGAACTCGACGATGGAGAAGCCGTTTTGAGAAATATGTTAACCAAAGAGCAAGAAAGGATTCCTGTCGATCACATCGTGGAGGCTGTTGTGAGCGTTGTGCGTAAGATCAGGAATCGAGCAACGGGTAGATAGAATGGAAATCGGAAAAGACACGAATATTCTTGACTCCCTCGGCCCAATGAAAAGGACCCGCGGCTGCGGGGAGCTGACAGCGAAAGACGTCGGACAGGAAGTCACTTTGATGGGCTGGGTCCAGCGCCGCCGGGACCATGGGGGCGTCATATTTGTGGATCTTCGAGACCGGGCCGGAATCACACAGGTGGTTTTCAATCCGGCATTCAACGAAGCCGTTCACCAAAAAGCCCATGGCATCCGAAATGAATTTGTGCTGGCCGTTCGGGGTACCGTGGTCCCCAGGCCTGAGGGGATGGTTAACCCCAAGTTGATCACGGGCGAGATCGACGTCATGGTTTCGGAACTCAGGATTTTGAATGCCTCGAAAACGCCCCCCTTTGTCATAGAAGATGATACCCAGGTGGCCGAGAGCCTTCGTTTGCGATACCGTTACCTTGATATGCGCCGGCCTATGCTGCAAAAAAGCCTCATCCTTCGGCACCACACTGCCGCAGCCGTCCGTGCTTATTTGAACGACCTGGGATTTCTGGATATTGAAACGCCCTTTTTGACAAAAAGCACGCCGGAAGGTGCGCGGGACTATCTCGTCCCCAGCCGAGTCAATCCGGGCCAGTTCTATGCTCTGCCTCAGTCCCCCCAGATCTTCAAGCAACTTCTCATGATGTCGGGATTCGACAAGTATTACCAGATTGTTCGGTGCTTCCGCGACGAAGACCTTCGGGCTGATAGACAGCCGGAATTTACCCAGATCGATTTAGAGATGTCATTCGTGACGGAAGACGACGTGATCGCAGTCACCGAAGGCATGATGGTTCACCTCTTCAAGAACATCCTGGGTATAGACATTGAACGTCCTTTCAAACGCCTGACGTACCAAGAGGCAACCGGCCGATTCGGTTTAGACAAGCCTGACCTTCGATTTGGCCTGGAGCTGACGGACGTCTCCGACATCGTGAGGGACTCCCAATTCAGAGCCTTTGCAGAGATCGTAAAGGCCGGCGGCATCGTCAAGGCGCTGAATGCCAAAGGATGTGTCGATCTTTCGCGGAAAGAGATTGACGATCTCACAGCGTTTGTAGCCATCTACAAGGCCAAAGGCCTAGCCTGGATTAAGATTCGACCGGACAATTGGCAGTCACCCATCGTGAAGTTCTTTAGCGACGACGAGAAGGAAGCCCTTCGGCGGCAGCTTGATCTGGAGCCCGGCGACCTGGTCTTCTTCGTTGCCGATCAGCCCAAGATCGTCAATGATGCCTTGGGCCACCTGCGGGCCCACCTGGGTGAAAAAATGGGGCTGATCGACGCAGACCGGTATCGGTTCGTATGGGTCACGGAGTTTCCTCTCATGGAATATGACGAGGATGAAAAGCGATATGTGGCGATGCACCATCCCTTCACCGCGCCGCTGGAGAGTGACATCGATCGCCTCATAGAAGATCCCCTTGCTGTGCGATCCAGGGCCTATGATCTGGTGCTGAACGGCTCCGAGATCGGCGGGGGAAGCATCCGCAACCATCAACGGGTCGTTCAGGAAAGGGTTTTCGAAGCCCTGAGCATTGATCGCGAAACCTACGAACAGAAGTTTGGCTTTCTCCTGGAGGCTCTTGATTTCGGTGCGCCGCCCCATGGCGGCATTGCTCTCGGTTTTGACCGGTTTGTGATGCTGATAGCCAAACAGACATCCATTCGGGATGTGATCGCCTTTCCAAAGACGCAGAAGGCGGCCTGCGTTCTGACGGAGGCCCCCTGTGAGGTCTCTGCGGATCAGTTAGAAGAACTCTCCCTGAAGGTGAGAAAGTTGAAAGAATAAGATAAACGAGCACCGATCCTGCCAACCTTTACCCTGACGTTGCAAAAGTCGAGGCTGCCGCAGATGCAAGACGTCAAGGATTTGGCTGTAGTCGTCTACGCCGATTCCTTGACAACACAGCAGATGCGGTATCATCGACTTTCCCGAAGGGTGAACAACAGGGCGATTATGACATGGTTCCTGGACATCACCAGGTGGGGCTTCCACGAAATACATTTTGCGCCTAAAAAGCATGTGCTAACAAATACTTATTATCTCTGAGCCCTGTTGTTTATGCAACATCAGGGTTTATGACGCCTGGACATCGCATACGATCGATCAGACATACCCAACAGAGAAGGGCCAGGAATCGAATGGCGAAGAAAGATAAAACGGCTAAGCCATCAGTCGTAAAACTGGAAGGCGACTTAAAGGCTATTGAGGAACAGGCCTTGCTGTACGCGAAAGATCTGGCCAGAATCTTTATCGAGAAAAAAGAGAAGCAAAGACAGTTGGAACTGACCCAACAACAGCTGGAACGTTCTGCCAGAATAGCCTTGCTGGGAGAACTGGCGGCTGGCATTGCCCATGAGATCAACAATATCCTGACCCCGGCCATGGGCAATTTGTCTATCTTACTGATGGAACGAAGTCTTTTGCCGGAAAAAGTCGTCAAGCGGTTGGAGCTCATAGAAGAGAGTCTGGTGAAAGCCTCCTCCATGCTCCAACAAGTGCTCGATTTATCCCGTAAGAAGGCTGAAAAAAGGGAGCCGGTGGACATTGGTGCTATTCTGGAACAAAGCCTCTCCCTGCTGAAATACAAGTTCATGGAAAATCGCATCACGGTCAAACAGGACCTGCAACCCAACCTGCCCAAGCTGCGGGTCGACAGATCTCAAATGGAGCAGGTCTTTACCAATCTGAGTCTCAATGCCGTCGATGCGATGGACCGGGGCGGTGCGTTGAATATCAAAACCAGCTATCATGTTGAAGAAGCCGGGCAAAGACATCCGCATGTGCAGATCCTTTTTGAGGATTCGGGTTGCGGCATTCCACCTGAAGCGATGGAGCGTGTTTTTGAGCCCTTCTACACAACCAAAGAGGCTGGACGCGGCACGGGTCTCGGGCTATTTATATGTTACGGGATCATAGAAAAACATGGGGGGACAATAGACGTAACAAGTGATCCTGAGGCAGGGAGCCGATTCAAAATCTGCCTGCCGGTCGGTTAGACTGACCCTGCAAAATCCTTCAAATCGCCGTCTTCTATTTCTACTCAAGTTTCGCACCCCGTTACTGGCCTATGGTATTGTCTGTATTAGCTTCATGGTCAGCGTCTGTTGAGAACTCGCGGCCGCGGATTCGCTGATCGCGGCCTCCAATGCCTTTAGCGGGTTTGCATAGAATGTTGCAGGACATGGCCGGAGGTCGGCGTTCAGCGAACCCACTGGCCGTTCTCAAGTATTTGAGCCATCGGCGTTTTTTTGCTCGGGTCAGAAGGCAGCGCCATGGATGATCAATCACGCCAGAGCGCGCTGTCTGAATGCCTTACGGACCGTTAAGAAAGAACAGCTTGCCTCCTTCGTCATGATATCAAAGAAGAACCAGACGCGTGCTATCCCCTTAATTTGATATATGTTTCCTGGGCTTTCTTGGCCGCCGTTAGGCATGAGCTTGCACGATGGCGTGAATGATTACCCATCACGCGCAATCAGGAAAAAATTCCCCGATCCCAATTTTTTTTGTTTCAAACAGGTTATGACACAGGCCTTTCATACTCGAAACCAAGCTTTGGACGCCGTGGCTATGAGTTCTGCGCCAGAAGAGGGATGCGAAACTTGAGTTTCTATTTGTAAAACAGCAAGTGAAGCTGCCCGTTTCTAACCTCGGTCAGATAGACATCATCCATCCCCTGGTGATCATGGGGCCCAAAGTTGATGACGGCGCCAATGCCTACGTAATGATCCCGGATCGATTCCAGCGTCCGAATGAAACCCTCACGGGTGATGTCTCTCCCGGCGCGCCTGAGTGCCTCAACCAATATCCTGGCGTTGACAAAGCCTTCAAAGCTCACGAAGTTCGGCTGATCCTGGGGATAATACTGACTCAGCAGGCGGGAGTATTGCTCTGAGGCCGGCAGCAGGATCCGCTGGGTCGGCGGGGGGACAACCTGGGTAATTAGAACCCCCTCACCGGCATCACCAAGTTCCTCCACAAGTTTGTCCGCCCCGACAAAGGAGACGTTGTGAAACAGGGGATTGAAGCCGCGGGCCCTCGCTTCCTTGATAAACTTGGCACAGGGACTGTAGGTGCCGATCATGATCACCGCCTGTGCCTTGGATGCCTGAATCTTGTCGAGGGCTTCTTCAATCTCCAGTGTTCCTCTGATGAAACTGCCCGCGGCCACAGGCGAAAGGCCATACTTTTGCAGCGCAATCTGGGTCCCTTTCAGGCCATCCAGGCCATAGTCATCATACTGGTAGAATACAGCAACCCGACGCAGGCCTTTTTCTTCTACAAAGTAGCGGACGACCGCATTGGTCTCCTGATAATAGGAAGAACGTACATTGAATATATAATGCCGGAAGGGAAAGCGGAGTTTGTCGGCCCCCGTAAACAGACCGAGCAGGGGGATCTTGTTCTCTTCCACAATGTCGATGATCTTCACGCTCGTGGGCGTCCCCACGTAACAGAAGAGGGCAAAAACCTTGTCCTTGTGAATCAGCCTCTCGGTATTCGCCACGCAACGGGGCGGATCGTATCCGTCATCATAGGCGATGACCCTGATCCTTCGGTGGTGGATCCCCCCCTCCTCGTTGATCTGCTCGATCAGGCACATGGCGCCGTGCAGGTACTGGATCCCAAGAAAGCTGGCGTGTCCGCCAAGAGCTAAAGATGACCCGATCAGAATCTCACCGGGCGTCACGCCCGGCGTGGCCACCGGATTGGCAGGCGCCGCGGGCTCCAAAATGCTTTCCTCTTCAATGGGCGCCGACTCCAAACGCAGATAGCCATAAAGCGTGTAAATGCCAAGCCCGATCAGGATCACGCTGACGGCAAGCCATATTTTCTGCAAAGCGGCTTTCCTCCCGGATCACGCAAGGATGTGGTCTATCTTATCCATCAACTCCATGGGACTGAAGGGCTTTACAAAATAATCGTCAGCGCCCAAGGCAAGCCCCCTCTCCTTGTCGGCTTGCTGCCCCCTGGCCGTTAGCATAATGACGTAGATGCCCTTTGTAGCAGGGTCCTGCTTGAGTAACCGGCAGACGTCATAACCGTCCAACGGACCCGGCATCATGACATCCAGGAGGATAACGTCCGGCCTGACTTCCTGGACGCGCTTCAGAGCCTCCTCTCCTGTGGCCGCATGAAAAATCTCAACATCGCCCACCGAAAGCGTGACCTCCACCAGTTTTCTGACTTTTTCCTCATCGTCCACGATCAAGATCTTTTTCATCTTCCCTCTCATTCCTTGTAGAAAGGAAGTCCGAAACTGATTGTTGTTCCCCGACCCAATTCGCTTTCCACCTCTATTCGGCCATGATACGATTCTATAATATACTCGGCAATGGACAGCCCAAGACCGGTACCGCTGATATGCTCCGTCTCCTTGCGCTCGACCCGGAAGAATTTGTCAAAGATCCGGGGAATATCATATTTCGATATGCCGATGCCGTGGTCCTGGACACTCACCCATACCATGCCGTCTTTCTGAAAAGCCCTGCACACAATATCTCCGCCTTCGGAGTATTTAGTGGCATTATCAATCAGGTTCTTGATCACCTGACCGATCTTCTCGTCATCGGCCCCCGCCAGGGGAAGATTTTCCTCGATTTGCATGGTGATGCCGCGTCCGGTCTCTGCCGCGGAGAAAAACCTGATATTTTTCATCAGCACATCAGCCACCTGGACCGGCTTTTTGACGAATGCAAAATCCTTCTGTGACTCGAGCCGGGAAAGATCGAGCAGATCGTCAACGATCTTGCTGAGGCGAATCGACTCCTCATGAATAAAGCCCAGGAACTCTTTTTTCTGGCTCTCGCTTAGGGGCCTCGTCAACAACAGCTCACTGTAACCCAACAGCGTGGTCAAGGGCGTTCGAAGCTCGTGAGAAGCGATGCTCAGGAATTCAGACTTGACCATGTTGGCTTCCACCAACTCGTTTTGAATCTTCCTCAATTCCTGATTGCTCTTTTCCACGTCCCGCGTTCGTTTCTGCACCTTTTCTTCCAGGGTCTTGCTGTAGTGATCAAGTTCCCCTTTGGACCGAGCCAAATCTAGGGCCATCTGATTGAAGGCGCCCGCCAGCGTGCCCACCTCATCTTTCGAACCCACCGCAGCCCGTTGAGAGAGATCACCTGCTGCAAGCTTCTTTGTGACCTCCGTGAGGCGGTGAATCGGTTTGATAATCGGGTTGGCCACCTGAAAAGAAAGCAATATCCCCATCAAAATGCCCATGGCTGAAATCAGCAGACCGAATTTGAAGATCTCAGCCAGGTGGCTATAGTAACTCGTTGCATCATAGCCAATGCTTACCACGCCTTCGAATTCATCACCGATCCGCAACGGCATATCGACCATGAATATCTTCTCACGAGGAAACAGCCGCGTATAGATTTCGGCACCGTTAATAATCGCCCGGATCCCTTTGTCATCCGCGATCATCCCCACTCTGTTCAAGTCGTTAGCGGCTATGATTCGACTGTTGTCGTCGACAATCATGATCCGGGCGATGATCTCAGATTCTTTTGTTAATCGATCGACCAGTTTCTGGATGTGAATGAGCTCATTCACGTCCCGCATGTTCTTAATGCTGTAACTCAGTGATTCAGCCATAATGCGGCTGTCCGTTCTCGTTTGGGCAAGGAGCCGGGCCTGGTCGGCTTTATTGGCTCGGAGATATTCCCGCAGTTCGAAGGCAACCTCCAAAACCCCGTAGATGTGATCACCTTTCTTAAGCGGGTAGATCGCTGAATAGACCTCTTCTCCCAACTTCCTGTCAAATCCGCTCACATAGTAGCCGTTCGCCAAGCATTCAGATACCATGGGGCTTGGGGCAACCTCACCGACCTGTTCCCTGAAGGTTGCCGATGTAATCCGGCTGCTGTTATCAATAACCCAGACGCCGAATACGCCTTCGGTCAGGGAGAGCTCTTCCACCAAAGTTTGCAGGTTCACCTTTTCAGCGATGTTTTTTCGGCTCGTGATACTGATGATCAGCGCCCGGTTTAAAATGCTGGCATTGCTTTGCATATTGCTCAGCAGGCTCTTCTTTTCGTGCATATAGGTCACCCAAAAAAAGAGCAAGGCTACGAAGACGAGCAATAGGAACATGGACGCAATGATCTTCGTTCTAATGCCTATATGTCTGACCAAAAACATGAGGCGCCTTCATGGAATGTCTGTCGGGTGAACAGCCGATCAACGAAACCGGGTACCGATAATCGCAAGAGCCACGATGCCCCACATAATCAAGAGGGTTATTGAGAGAAATACAGAACGGCGATGAACCACGTGCAGCCTTTTGTTCCCCTCTTCAAAAAGCTTTTGCCCAACGTCTCTGATTCTTCCGCTTTCTTTCCTGAGGGCCGTGACAATGTGGTCTTCACCTTCATAGTTGTTGAGGATCTCTCCAAAAAGCTGGTCATCCTTTTCCATCAACTCCTTAATCCGTTTATCCTCTTGCGCCCAGACCAGAAGATTGTTCACGGCCTCTTTCCGCATGTCCTCAAAAGGCCTCTCGTCCGGCGGCTTGGGGTGGTTGCGATACAGCAAATATCCCTTTTCGTGAATTCGAATCTCCTGCAGGGCGATAATGCCACGCTCCGGGTTCATTTTCGAGAAAATAACCGCCAGAATACTCTTCTCCAGAGCTCTGATCTCCGCAATACTCTTCTCAACAGCTTCATGATAGAGGACGAACTGATCGAACAACCGATCATAAAGATTGAGGGCTTCTTCCCACACATCAAATTGCTGAAACACCTCACCCTCTCCCGTGAATCTGTCTTTCTCGTAATAGGCAAGCAGTTTTCGGAGTTTTCCTATCTTTTCTTTGAAATCCTCCAATACATCCTCACGGTGGGCCAGAAGGTATGCCTGTTCCTGCGATTCCATCTCCAAGACTGCTTCCAGAACCTGCTTTCCGGTGTCCATCATACGGGTGTACTTGGGCATGGCTTTCGCATTGAACAGGAGGAGGGTGCCGATGATGAGGGAAAAACCGGTACAGATACAAAAGGCGGTGATAACCACCTTGGCGTGTTTCATCTTAAGGGCGTCTCTTTTTCTGGTTTGGGCGAGATTCTGTGTTCAATCCGCTTGCGGTACTTCTCATAGTCAAACTCGGGCGTCCAGTTCCGGTCGTGACAGTTGATACACACCCCTTGATAATCTATCTTTCGCCCAATCGGAAGGGCCTTCTTGTCATGGGGGTTATCCTTATGCCTACTCCCGGGGCCGTGACACGCTTCACACTGGACGCCCCGAAGCTCGGGGGTAATCTTCTCGCTCACAAATCCCTGGGGGCCGCGAAAACCCGTGGTATGACATTTCAAGCAGTATGGATTATTCTGCATCCTGCCAAGGCGAGTAAAGGCATTGGCGTGGGGATCTTTCTCCCATTCCTTAAAGTACTCAAAATGACACAGCCGGCATTTTCTGTTGCCGATGTAGTATGGCTCCTCCTCCGCGTTGACAAAGGTCGTGCGGCACTGGAAAGTCACAATCGAAAAGGAAGGAAATGCCGGCTCAAGCATGAGCAGGAGTGCGCCGACAATAAGACGAAACACAAGCCCCGACTTGGTCATTTTCCGCACCCATAGGTTTGGGTCTTTTTCAACCTCCCTGCAGCCTCATCCATGTGGGATCGCAGTCACAATGCCGGCGGGAAAGCCCACGTCACTCGACCAAATCGCCGGAAATGCGCTCGCCCTGAAAAATAGACCCTAACGTTGCGGTCCAGGGCTTCAAGAATGGTTTGCTCTCAACGATGCCTGCGACTTGATTGGCGTAGAATTTTACCGAAAATAAGATCCAATGTCAACCGCCTATCCCGTAAACAAAAAGCGAGGAAACTGAAAGCGCTTGCACCTACTCGGTGTCTTGTTCTCAGAGGCAGGGCTTTTTCACTTTCCATCGATAAGCAGACTGTAGTATGGCTTTTTCGGAGGATCTGGCGATGGGCAAGAAGCCTGGACGAAAGAAGAGTCGGGGCTCCGAGGATCTCTTGAATAGTCGCAGGGGCTCTCCGAAGCGTACGACTTCAGACCAAAAAAATCTCCCTATGCAAGAAAATGACGACGAACTGACCCTGAAGGAAGCGATTCGCCGGTTGGAAGTTGCTTACGGCCAATCGATCGTTTACGCCCAGCAACTTAATGAAGCGGTGATGCAACGGCGACGCGTGGAAGAGGACCTCCAGAGCAGCGGAGCGGCGTTGACGGCTCAGGCATTGAGGCTCGACGAGGTAAACGCCGCTTTGAAGGTCTTGCTTAAGCGCAGGGAGGAAGATAGGAAGGAAATCGAGGAAAGGCTCCTGCTCAGTGTGAAGAGACTCGTTGCGCCGTATGTCGAAGCCCTCAAGAACACGCCCCTGGACACCCAACAGACCGCCTACGTGGCACTTATCAAATCCCGACTGAAAGATCTTGTATCCCCCTTCGCCAAAAGCTTGTCACCCGAATACCTGGGCCTAACCCCCAAAGAAATCGAGGTGGCAGGCCTCATCAAGGAGGGGAAAACCACAAAGGAGATTGCCCGATTCTTGCACGTTTCGGCCAGGGCGATCGACTTTCACAGGGACAATATCAGGATGAAGCTTGGACTCAAGAACAAGAGGGCAAACCTCCGATCCTACTTGCTGTCCCTCGGATAACACCAGTTTTAACCCGGCATTTACCTGGTAATTATTTGGGTCTCACAGTGTCTATTCTCCCCCAATAATTCTCACAAGCGCTTGACAGGATCACGACTTTGTTGTAAACATTTCTTTAATAAAATGGACATATTATGTCACGTCAGACATAGCGTTACCATCCCAAATTCGCCCTCCGGCAGGGCTCCAGTCCTTTAGGAAAGGAACATGGGCAGCAAAGCAACCGTCAGGCTCTTGCACATCACCTGCCGAAAACAACCAGATTCTCGATCATTGTTAACCAACACTAAAACCAGACACCGAAAGGGGGTGACCTTGAAGTCTCCAAGTAACCCGTTTTCTTTAAATTAGAAAGGAAGGTGAGGACTTACATGAGAATTACACGCAGAGAATTCATGCAGATCTCTGGTGCCACGGCTGCCGGGCTAGCGGTAAGCGGCCTGGGATTTGACCTTTCACCGGTCAAGGCACACGCCCAGATGCTCAAGACCAAGTATGCCAACGAGACGATCACCATCTGCCCGTACTGTGCAGTGGGGTGTGGTGCCATCGTGCATACCAGCAAAAAGGGCGACGGCCGTGTGATCAACATGGAGGGTGACCCGGATCATGTCATCAGCCGGGGCTCCTTGTGCAGCAAAGGGGCCGCGTTGTCCGGGCTTGCCGAGAACGCGAATCGCCTTATCGAGCCCATGTATCGTGCCCCCAACGCCACGGAGTGGAAGCCTGTTTCATGGGATTGGGCTCTGACCGAGATTGCCAAACGCGTGAAGAAGACCCGCGATGCCACCTTCACCCAGAAAAACGAAAAGGGCCAGGTGGTCAACCGGACGACGCAGATTGCTTCGGTCGGAAGCGCGGCCCTGGACAATGAAGAGTGCTGGATCTACCAGGCCCTTTTGCGGGCCATGGGGCTTGTCTACATTGAACATCAGGCCCGTATCTGACACAGCGCCACGGTTGCGGCTCTGGCAGAGTCGTTCGGACGAGGCGCCATGACGAACCACTGGATTGATATCGCCAACAGCGATTGCATCCTTATTGACGGAAGCAATGCAGCCGAGAATCATCCCATCTCTTTCAAGTACGTGCTCCAGGCCATGAAGAAGGGGGGCAAACTGATCAGTGTGGACCCCAGGTTCACCAAGACCTCGGCGAAGGCCGATATTTACGCTCCCCTTCGATCCGGTACGGACATCGCGTTCCTGGGGGGGATGATCAAGTACATTCTGGACAAGAACCTGTATGATTATGATTACGTCCGCTATTACACCAACGCTCCTTTTATTGTTGGAAAAGCCTTTGATTTTAAGAACGGCCTCTTTTCAGGCTACGACGCAAAGGCGCACAAGTACGACAAATCAAAGTGGGCCTTTGACATGGACGCCAACGGCGTCCCGAAAATGGACCGGACACTCAAAGATCCCCAGTGCGTATTCCAGCTGCTGAAAAAGCATTACAGCCGATATAACACCAAACTGGTCTCAGAGATCACGGGAACGCCGGAGGCCGATCTTCTCAAAGTCTACGAGACTTACGGCGCAACAGGGGCCACCGGCAAGGCCGGCACGATCATGTATGCCATGGGCTGGACCCAGCATACCGTGGGGACGCAGAACATTCGGACCATGGCCATTATTCAACTCATTCTGGGCAACATCGGCGTTGCCGGCGGCGGCGTAAACGCCCTGCGCGGTGAGTCGAACGTGCAGGGTTCCACGGACCACTGCCTGTTGTGGCATATCTGGCCGGGATATTTGAAGACCCCAAGGGCCTCAAACGACTCTCTGGAAGCTTACAACAAGAAGTGGACACCGGCGAGCAAAGATCCGCTCAGTGCCAACTGGTGGCAAAACTACCCAAAATATTCGGTCAGCCTCCTCAAGTCCTTCTTTGGCCCAAACGCCACGGAGCAAAATGACTTCGGCTATAACTGGCTGCCCAGAGTGGATGACGACAAGGCTTACTCCTGGCTGGATATTTTCGATGAGATGTATAAGGGCACGATCCAGGGCTTCTTTGCCTGGGGCCAGAACCCGGCTTGCAGCGGGGCCAATTCAGGAAAAACCCGGGCAGCTTTGGCCAAGCTGGACTGGATGGTCAACGTGAACCTCTTTGACAACGAGACAGGCAGCTTCTGGCATGGACCGGGCGTGAACCCCGCCAATGTTAAGACCGAGGTGTTCATGCTTCCGGCTTGCGTGTCTGTTGAAAAGGAAGGAAGCATTACCAACAGCGGCCGCTGGATGCAGTGGCGTTACCAGGGACCCAAACCGCTGGGCAACAGCAGGGCGGACGGCGACATCATGATGGAGCTCGGTTTCAAGATCAAGGAACTCTATGAAAAAGACGGCGGGATTTTCCCGGGAGCCATTCTGAACCTTAAGTGGGACTACATGACCGATGGCATGTATGATGCCCACAAGGTGGCTAAAGAAATCAACGGCTACTTCCTGAAGGATGTCGATATTAAGGGAACGCTCTACAAAAAGGGAACCCTGGTTCCCAGTTTCGCATTTCTACAGGCGGATGGTTCCACGTCTTCCGCAAACTGGCTTTACTGCAACAGCTATACGGAAAAAGGAAACATGGCCGCACGGCGGGGCCAGGAAGATGCCGTCAATAAGATCGGCCTCTATCCGGGATTCTCGTGGTGCTGGCCGGTTAACCGCCGGATCATTTACAACCGCGCTTCCGTGGATCTCAAAGGCCAGCCCTGGGATCAGCAGGACTGGGTGATCAAGTGGGAGGGCGAAAAATGGATCGGCGATGTCCCGGACGGCGGGTGGCCGCCCCTGGAAAGCATCGACAATCCGAATTCCAAGAGCAAGTGGGCGTTTATCATGCGCAAGCATGGACACGCCCAGATATTCGGACCCGGACTGGCGGATGGACCCTTCCCGGAGCATTATGAGCCCTTGGAATGCCCGGTTGAGGGCAACCTCATGAGCAAGCAGCGGATGAATCCGACTGCGCCGGTTTACGGCACAGAGGCCGATACGTATCTCACCTGCGACCCGAGATATCCTTTTGTGGGCACCACGTACAGGGTCGTGGAACACTGGCAGACGGGGCTTATGACCCGGCCCCAGCCGTGGCTTCTTGAGATGCAGCCCCAGGTCTTTGTGGAGATAAGCGAGGAGCTGGCGAAACTCAAGGGGATCAAAAACGGCGAGCGTGTCTTGGCCACGTCTGCACGGGGCTCCCTGGAATGCACGGCCGTCGTGACCAAGCGATTCAAACCGTTTAAGATCGGCGGCAACGTGGTACACCAGGTCGGTTTCCCGTGGTGCTACGGCTGGCGATGGCCGAAAAGCGGCAAGGAAGACAGTGCGAACCTGCTCACGCCTTCGACCGGCGATCCGAACACCAGGATCCCTGAAACAAAGGCCTTCATGTGCAACGTATCAAAATTATAGAAGGAGGTGATCTGAATGCCAGGTAAATCATTTTTTATCGACACGACGCTCTGTACCGCATGCAAGGGTTGTCAGGTCGCGTGTAAGCAGTGGCACAATCTGCCCGCAGAGGAAACGACAAATCGTGGATCACTTCAAAACCCGGCGGATCTCTCCTTCGACACTTACAAGCTTGTAAGGATGGAAGAGGTGGTGGTGGACGGGAAGCTCAAGTGGCTCTTCTTCCCGGACCAGTGCCGTCACTGCCTGGAACCCCCTTGCGAAATGACGGCCGGCAACCCCAAGGCGATCTTCCGGGACCCGGCTACGGGAGCGGTCATCTACACGGCTCACACAAAAGACCTCGACGCTCAGGCTGTGATCGACTCGTGCCCGTACAATATCCCGCGGGCGGCCAAGGATGGGACCCTGGCCAAATGCGACATGTGTAATGACCGGGTGGAAAATGGGCTCTTGCCCGCCTGTGTGAAGGTTTGCCCCTCGGGAGCCATGAACTTTGGCGATCGGGAGGAAATGCTCGCTATGGCGAGAAAGCGATTGGCCGAGGTCCAGAAAGTCAACCCCAAGGCCCAACTGCTGGATCCCGACGACATTCGGGCCATCTTCCTGGTCACCGAGGACCCGAAACTCTATAACAAGTTTGCCGTTGCCTCTAACGGCGCCTTCGACATGACAAGGGCGGTGGCGCTGAAACGGCTTTTCAGACCGTTTTTCACTTTGACGGACCGCTTGGGATAGAAACGCGCTGACATAAACTGAAGTTCGAGAAAAGGGGAGAAGGTCGATTGATCTTCTCCCCTTTGTGTGTTAAATCCAGGTCACAGAAGTTCCTGACCGGATGCTGACATGAGAGGAAAAACGTGACGGCTGACCAAATTGAAAAGGCTGTGGCCCATCTGAGGGGTGAAAGGCCGGCCTATGAAAAACTGTTTGACTTTTACGAGGGACTTTTCCTGGCCCAGGAAAGGGCCAAGACACAGCTGTCCCTTGAACCCATTCACCTGTCGGAGGATCTCCTTGCCGTTAAGGAAAAAGAGGGGTTCCCTTTGATCGGCAAGGCCGAATTTCCGATCGACCTCAGTGTGTCTGAGGCCTTGCTGAAAGAAATATGCGAGCTGGCCGGGGAAGCCAATGAGGCACTCGCTGGGACGTGTCTGAAGATTGCCGAAAAACTGAACCGGAAGGAACTGGATGTTTCCGTCTTGTTCTCAAAGCTCCTATCGGAAGATGATACCTTCTTTCATGAACTTTCTGAGGAGTTCCTCGTGGACAAGAAGATGCTCGCCTTTCTCGTTTACAGCAGCATAAGGCCGTCTCTGGCGGTTTGTGCCGAGCAGCTGGCCGGCTATCTGGACGGTGAGACGCTGTGGAAAAGAGGTTATTGCCCGGTTTGCGGCAGCCCCCCGGCCCTATCGGTGCTCCGCGACGAAGGCGTGCGATCGCTCCTTTGCGGCTTTTGCGGGCATGAGTGGAAAACAAGCAGAATCTACTGCCCTTTTTGTGAAAACCGCAACCAGAAAACCTTGCACTATTTCTTCAGCGAAGAGGAAAAGGACTATCGGGTCAACGTGTGCGATCAGTGTAAGAAGTACCTGAAGACTGTCGACACCAGAAAAATGACCTATCCATTCTGTCCCATGGTGGAGCAGATCGCAACCTTGCACCTCGATCTGTTGGCCCAGGAGCAAGGCCTTGAAAACGGCAGTCCCTTATGGCTCCCAACATAGACGCTTACAATCGCAAGATCACCTACCTCAGAATTTCTGTGACAGACCGGTGCAACCTGCGTTGCGCTTACTGTATGCCGGTCAAGGATTTTCAGCCCTTGAGCCACACCAAAATCTTAACGTATGAAGAAATCCTGGCTTTGATCGGTGCCGCGACAGAACTGGGCGTGACAAAGGTCAGACTTACAGGAGGAGAACCTTTGGTCCGGCGGGGTTTTGTGCATCTGGTCGAGTCTGTTTGCAGAATCCGTGCACTCCATGATGTGAGCATCACCACCAACGGCGTCCTGTTGAAAGAGATGGCCCAACCACTTTTTGACGCGGGTCTCCGGCGCATCAACGTGAGTCTGGACACGCTGAACCCGGAAAAATACGCAAAAATCGCCGGCCGGGCGTCTTTTCAAGCCGCTTGGGAGGGCCTTCAAACAGCGGAGGCCGTGGGATTTACCCCGATCAAAATCAATGTCGTGGCCATCCGGGGATTCAATGATGATGAATTGGGGCAGCTTGCGCAGCTGTCCACAGAAAAGCCTTATCATGTGCGGTTTATCGAATATATGCCGATCGGCAGAAACAACAACTGGACGCCGGAACAATACATCTCCTCGGACGAAATAAAGGTCAGGTTGGAGCGTTTCGGATCCCTTCGCCCGGTTCCTCGGGCCATCCACGATGGCCCGGCAGAACGATATCAATTGCCGTCAGCCAGGGGGGAAGTGGGATTCATCAGCGCCCTGAGTCACCATTTTTGTCCCGCCTGTAACCGCCTCAGGCTCACAGCCGATGGCAAGCTTCGGCCTTGCCTCTTTTCGGATGATGAGGTGGATATGAGAACCCCTCTCAGGAATGGGGCCGGCCAGGACGTGTTGAAGAGCATATTTCGGCAAACCATTGCCAGAAAACCGAGGGAACACCATGCCCAAGTTCGGGGAAAGGAAGAGTCCCTCCGGTCCATGATCACGATTGGAGGATAAGCAGCCTTATGAAGTGCCCTCATTGCCACAACGATCTTCCATCGCGGGAATGCCCGGAATGTCATGCACAGACCCTCCTCGCGGGCCCGTATTGCGCTTTTTGCGGTGCAAAGGCCTCTCTTTCCAGGTTACCGGAAGAATCACAGGAGGACCAGATTGATTTTTCAGACCGGATTCTCTGCAGCGATGGCACCTGCATCGGGGTTATCAATGAGAACGGCGTTTGCACGGAATGCGGCAAACCCTATAGCGAAGAGGCTGAAGGACGTGAAGCAACCTGAAGCACCTCACATCACCACTTCAGTCACTCTAGACACTTTAGACACTCTAGGCACTCTAGGCACTTTACCGCCATGTATGAATTGAAGGTCATCACCCATTTCTCGGGAGCCCACCAGCTTAGGAAATTCGAGGGGGCCTGTGAGGCCCTCCATGGCCATAACTGGAAAATCGAAGTCTATGTCCGTTCTGAGACAATCGACGAAGCCGGGGTGGTTATCGATTTCAGGGCGCTGAAGAAACACGTGAACACCGTGGTGGAAACGATGGATCACAAGTTCTTGAACGAGCTCGAACCTTTCAAGAACCAGAACCCCTCCTCAGAAAATATTGCACGTTATATGGCGGAACAATTGGCGCTGCTGCTGAAAGATCCCACAGTCACGGTGAGCCGAGTCACCGCCTGGGAGTCCGAAACGACATGTGCCACGTACTATCTCGAATAAAGAATTTAGTCACAGCCCTTCCCCCTATTCCAGGGCGTCCTTGAAAGCATACCAGCTAATCAGCATGTCGGCCATGGCGTGGTAAATGGCGCGGGTCTGAGGACTCACACAGCCAAGCCTCTTCATGGCTTCGCCGGCGCGCCGTTCGAGGTCTTCGATTCTCCGGTCCGCCTCGCGGATTTCCTGGCTCACCTCAACGCCGTTTCCCATCAACCCCTTGATTCGGGCCGACCATGTCCTGGCTTGTGATAGCTCTGATAGAAGCTTGTCCATCCCATTGTCTGTCGCCATCATGATCGCGCCTTCCTTCAAACGACTGATTTTTAATGGACTCGTAAAAAGTCAAAATTAGGCGGCAAAGTAAAAAGATCCAAATTCAAGGCGCACAAGTCCTGAGGAATGAGGCGTACTTATCGTACGTCGCAGTGACGAAGGACGCAGTGCAACGCAGAAGTTGGACTTTTTACGAAGCCGTCAGTCTTTGGGTTCAAAGAAATCATCAAGATAGATGACGTTCCCCTGTTCTTTGGGGCGGCCGCGCCGTTCACCAGCTCCCCTCTTCTTGGACTTCATGATCTCCTTGATGACGTTCTGGAGCTCCGGATTTCCTTCTATGAAGCGCTGGATATTTCTTGCCAGCTGTGTCCATCCCTTTTCGAGTTCGGTGGTCTCTACCTGAAAACCGGCAAGGTCTGCCGTGACCTTCGCCATACGGGAAAGGAGCCGAAGATGGGTCCCTTGAAGGTAAAAGGGACAATGCCCCCAGAGGCTGACCCCCTGGATGCCAATAGCCTCTGCCTGTCGGCAGATCAGTGAGTGGATAGAGCCGGGACCTTCATACCGGGCGGGAACGATGTCGTGTTGTTTCAAACGCTCCAGCAGCTGGTCATTGGATGCAAAACCCGATATGACGACATCCGTATGCACCACGCTGTCCTGAAGTCCACCCAGGCTGATAATCAGCTGCGTCCCCAATTCTTTGCATAGGCACAATATGTTTTCCACGTAGGCGGACCACCTAAGATGGGGTTCGTGAGCTTTGAAAAGAATCACTCCTGCCCCGCTTGCCTGTTGATCGGCCGCCAGGAACACCCCCTCCGGGGGCATCACGTCAAGCAGCCGACCTTCTGCCACCTTGACCACGGGGCGTACGTCGTCGAACCGGTAGAAATTGTCCGGATCAATCCGTGCAAAGGGGGTGGCACCCAGTTTCTTTTTCAGAAAGTCAATCATCCCAACCGCCACATTACCGCCATTGGCCCAACCCTCGAAACCGACGATCAGGACCGGATGGGTCATCTGCAGTCTTCTTTCTATAATCAGCTCCTGGCGCATAGGGAGAGTCTCTCAAAAGAGATGATACGTGTCAAGCCGGGGTCATAGGCCACGACGCGCGGCGTTGCGCTGTTCGTGGCCTTTTTCATTTGACAGGCGTTGCTCAAGATCCTATACTTGTACGCCAAAAAGTTGCAGGTTAATGAGGAGGACGTCATGTGCAAATGTTGTACCGACCAGAAGCATAGCCATCGCAAAAAGTTGTACGATTTTCTCAATAGCGGGACCCATCACCATGATCATGACGAAACAACCCATGACCATGACCACAAGCACTCGGACGGGGACGGGCATTCAGAGGAACACGACGGGTCGCATGCCCACGATGAATCGGTCTAACGAGAAACGATCGGGGCGTGATCAGAGCCGGAAACGCCTGCTGCACGCTATATAGGGGTCGTAAGTATGTGTGAAGCCAACGCTTATGTGCTCAGGGGCGGTAAGGAGGAGCTCTTCTTAGAGGCCTTGGACACAGTCGAGCCCGATGAGGGGAGGCTCCGTCTTACCAACATCTACGGTGAACAAAAATTTGTGAAAGGCAGAATCACCCGCCTTTTGCTGGTGGACCATAAGGTCATCATCGAAGAGACGGAAGACTGACAAGCCGACCAACCAGTACCCCCCCTCAACCCCGACCTCATCCGGACGACCGCTGCCTCGGTAAAAGGGGGGGCAATGTTCGTAAAGGCCCCCACCCCCGTCAATGAGCTATGGCGGACCACTTCCGCGGCGATCTTTTCAGGGGAGGCTCCGGTTACTTCTTAAAAACCGATCTGGGCGACGATATGATTTTTTTTACTCTTGCTTCAAGGATTCGTGCTTCATGCTCGGTCTTTTTTGCGTAGCCCCTGTTGATCTTTGCAATCAGCGCGTCAGTTTCGCATGGCTTCATCAGATAATCGAGCGCGCCAAGCTGCATCCCTTCAACAGCGGTCTCAACGGTGCCGTGGCCCGTTAACATGATCACTTCCGTCAGTGGCTTCAGTCGCTTGATTTCCCTGAGGGTTTCAATCCCGCCTATGCCCGGCATAGCCACATCAAGGATGACCACGTCAAAATTATGGCCATAGTCAAAAAACGGCTAAGACTTAACAACGTTAGTCTTTACACAATTCTACAGATTTTAAGCGTTACCCTGTTCGAAAAAACCATGCTTTTACAATTAGTTACACCCCAACACTACAATATTTCCAATGACTACCATGATATCCAATTGAAATTATTCGATTATTAACCGGACACTTGTGATTCTCTATATTTTCTCCACCATAAACAAAACAAACCTCCCCTCCCCCTGTCTGCCATCGCTTTGAGTCTTTGTTTCCGGCGATGCGGCAGGGGTGGAGCCTCCCGTAGAAGCGGGAATTTGAATGCGGCAGCCGATCAGCCAATCGGTTCGACGGGTTGTCCACCCCTGACCCGCGAATAGCTCAACAGGTTATCGATAAGCCGGGACATCCTGTTGGCCCCGTCCACGGCGTAGGCGATATACTCGTCGGCATCAGCACTGACCGTGCCTGCGCAAATTCGGTGCAGCATTCGCAGATAAGTGATCACGGTCCGCAGGGGCTCCTGGAGATCGTGCGACGCAACATAGGCGTATCTCTCCAGGGCCTTGTTGCTGCGCTCCAGCTCAGCGGCATACTGTTCAAGCTGCTCCTGTGAGCGCTTTCGTTCCGCGATTTCCATTTTTAATTGTTCGGCGGTGCTGGCCAACTTGGCGGTGCGTTCCTGAACCCGGCGTTCCAGTTCATGGTGGGATTCCTGCAACGCCACCTCTGCCGCCTTCCGTTCAGTAATATCTCGCAAAATGTGGATGCTGCCCGCCGGCATCCCTTCATGATTTGAATAGACCGCAACGCTGATAGTGACGTCAAGAATATCCCCGTCCTTGGTATATCGACGGCTCGCAACACCGGCATAATCTTCTCCGGCCAGGACTTTATCGAGAATCCTTTGGGTTTCCGGCCAGTTTTCTTCTGGCACGTAATCTATTTTCTCACCCAAAACCTCTTCGGGGGTCCATCCGAAAATCCGTGTGAATGCTTGGTTCACGTAGACACATCTGCCGTCGATGTCACATACAGCAACCGGAGCGGGGGAGGCTTCCAGAACCTTGCGATATCTCTCTTCGCTCTCCCGAAGGGCCGCCTCTGCCCGCTTTCGAGCTATGCGGTCGTCGTGCTTGCGTACCACGTCAGGGAGCACTAACGGAAGCAGCTCCAAATAGCCCTGACCGGGATCCTTGATCAAATAGTCATCCACACCGGCCTTGAGAGCTTCAACCGCCAGCTGTTCCGACCCCTTCCCGGTGAGAATCACCAGGGGAAAGTCAATCCCTTTCTTCAGGAGTTTCCTGCACAGCTCCAGCCCGGACATGCCGGGCAAGTCGTAGTCAACCACCACGACGTCGACGGTTGAGACCTCACGCCCCAGTCGCTCCAGAGCTTCCTCGGCCCGCACACACTCTGTAATCTTAAAGCCGGCCCCGTTTTTGTATAAGGCGCGGCGAAAAGCCAACCGGTCATGCTCGTTGTCTTCCACAAGCAGAACATGAAGCGGAGATGATGTCGTGACGGAGTCCATAATTCCCTCCCAGACATTCGAACGGAAACAACAAAGCCATCGGCTTCAAGGGTTTATCACAATGAAAGAAGAACGTCATTCCGGGCAGTCCGAGATGTCGGCTCGCGCCCCGGGACTCGGCCGAAATAATTAATTAGTGCCCATCCACGAGTCCAAAAACGCACTGGTTTGTGTCCAATTCAGAAATGAGCAGTTTTTTCGATGAGCAAGGCCGCACAAGGGTTTTCGTCGAGGCGTACACGTCGTACTCCGCAGACAGAAACCCGCGGAGAACGCTGCTCATCGGAAAAAGGGCCATTTATGGATGGACACTAATTATAACACAGTCTCTTCCCGGGTGGTAGTGTGGTCCCTGCCAACCCCGCAGGCCCGACGCCGGGGGGGAACCCGCGCTCCTTGTCGCCTTTCAGACAGACCCTTTCAGTCCCTCATTGCGTGGGTTCTGCTTTCGCCGTCAGAGCCGACCCGTGCATTTTCCAACAGGTGATCAATAAGCCTGTACATCCTGTTGACGCCGTCCACCGCCGAGTTAATGTACTCATCCGCATCCCCGCCAAGTTTGCCTTTGTAAAGGCGCGCCAGGAGTCGCAGATGACTTCCCACCGTACGGAGCGGCTCCTGCAGATCATGTGAAATCACGTAAGCGAACTGCTCCAGTTTTCGATTACTTCGTTCCAGCTCGGCTGCGCGATGTCGCACCTCGTCCTCAGCCCGTTTTCGGTCGGTTATCTCTTTTGAGACACTCCCGATCATTTGGTTTGTCACCTTCTTTAATGACTCCAGAAGCTCCACATGAGAGGTTCCATACACCCGGGCCGCCAGGTCCCCCTTTGAAACCCTGTGCAGGACGTCGAAGTGCTCGGCAAGACCGATGGCAAACTCGTGAGACAGCGCGACTATTTCCGCCGTGTTTTCGGCGGTCTTGTTGACAATATTCTTTAGTTTTCCAATCAACTCCAGGTCTGAGATTTCAGCTATCCTGACCGAGGGGTCCCCGGAAGCGATCTGCTTGAGCGCCCCAAAAACCTCGGACAAGCCCAGGGCCAACTCCATGCTGATGGTCTCCAGTTCTCTGTCTCGCTCCTCGACCATCGCCCTGAACGCCTTGAACTGCTTATCAACCACCCTGAGTGTTTCCTCCATGGCACTAACGTCCACATTTGTCTTAAAGGGCTCGCAGTCAAGACACATCTCCATTTTTTCCAAGAATTGTCCTTGAATCTCCTTCCGACAATGGGTCCCTGGGACGAGCCAGCACTTCATCTCCTTGGACTCATAAACAGGGCATTTTTTCTCGTCACATTGAAAAAACTCCCAGCACTTCAACTTGTCGCCCATCTCCCAATTCCCCTTTGACGCGCAGACTCGTTTTGAATACGTGCTTCTCAGAACTGGATCTGGATTCGTTTCTTGTCTCCCCCCTCATCCTTTATGGAAAGGAAAACTTTCCCCAATCGCTCGCACCAGGTTCTGACGTCTTTTTCAAATGTCGGACAGTCCCCCAAAACCTCCAGAATGTCACCGGGTTCCATGTCTGGTGCTTCTACGGCGATCTTCAGAATAGGTTGGGGGCACTTCAGACCAAGGGTGTCCAGAATTTTTACTGCCATGGTCACCTCTCCGGGCTCGAAGTTTCATGCACGAATCAGAAGATTCTATAAGGGCTATGGTGATTGATATCATAACACTTA